>Ga0265295_1003209_pt1 | contig 24347 bp, 26 predicted proteins | sample Munlansysbiofilm_FD_192503 | JGI IMG/M metagenome (GOLD analysis project Ga0265295, IMG submission 192503) | Leachate microbial communities from a municipal landfill in Southern Ontario, Canada - Methane capture system biofilm | ecosystem: Engineered > Solid waste > Landfill > Unclassified ... | reverse complement strand
TTCGACAGAGGCCAGCCATACACCATCCAGTTCGAATGGGGTCAGGCTGAAATTGGACAGGGCAACGCCGCGCCAATCATCGGACGTGAACGCCACATTGATCGTCTTGCGAATCATGCGCCCCCCATCATGGACACAACGGGTCACCGGCCGGCTTGATCAGGCACGAGCGGCCTCTTTGGTTTCCTGGGCCCGGCATTTCCCGCAGACCCCCTTGACCTCGATATCCGCCCCCAGAAAGCCAGAATCGGCCTGGCGCAGCCTGGCGAACACGAGTTCGGACGTTTCGTCGTCCTGCAATTCGGTGACGGCCTCGCACCGCGAGCACACCAGCAGCAAGGGATGGTGTGCCTGGTGCTCGGCGTTGCAGGCGATGAATGTGTTCAAGGCATCGACCCGGTGCACCAGATGCTGGGCCATCAGGAATTCCAGCGCGCGATACACCGTCGATGGCGCGACACGCCCATGGCGTTCGCGCATATCGTCTTGCAGGTCATAGGCCTTGGCCGCGCCCCCACGCAACAACAGCAGCTCAAAGACCTCTTTGCGCTGGGCGGTCAACCGGCTGCCCAGCGCGCGGCAATGCGCCTGGGCCGCCTCGAGTTGCGAGGCGACCTTGGCTGGCAGACCGGAAGCGGGTTTGAGCTTTTGAGTCATAGCCGACAGTTTACAGTGCGCCGCCTGTCATTGCCCCAATACGGTCTCCAAACAGACCGGAGCGCCGGGGCATAGCCAGTACTTACCTGGCAATGGCCGACACGATCTGGTCTGTATTGTGTTCCATCAGCTTGACATAGGTCGCGGCCGGCCCGCCTGCCGGCGACAGTGATTCGGGATACAGTTCGCCCCCTGGCCGCGCCCCGGTAGCCTTGGCGACTTGTTCGACCAACTGGGCACTGTTCGAGTTTTCGATGAAATACACCTGGATGTGATCACGCTTGATCTGATCGATGAGTTCAGCGATCTGTGCCGCCGAAGGCTCCGCCTCGGTCGACACCCCCTGAGGCGCCAGAAAACGTACCCCGTATTCCTGAGCGTAATAGCCAAACGCATCATGGCTGGTCAGGACCTGGCGGCGATTTTCGGGAACTGCGCCGATGCGGGCACGAATGCTGGCATCGAGCGCCTCCAGCTGCTTGGCGTAACGTTGCGCATTTTCCTTGAACACGGCCGCGTCTTCGGGGGCCTTGCGAGACAGCGCCGCTTCGATATTCCTGACCCAGATCAGCACATTGGGGATGCTGTTCCAGACATGCGGATCACGCACGGTTTCACCGTCCTCTTCCATCGTGCGAATGGTGATGCCCTCTGACACCACCACCGGCGCAACCTGCGTGCCGGACGCCTTGGCAAGACGCTCAAACCACGACTCCAACCCCTCGCCACTCAGAAAGACGATATCCGCCGCTTTCAGCGCCTTGGCATCATCCGGCGAAGGTTCGAATTCGTGCGGATCCCCACCGGGGGGTACCAGGCTGCGCACCTTGACGTGCGTGCCGCCCACGTTGCGCACCACATCGGCCAGGATGCCGAAGCTCGTCACCGCGTTGATCGCCTCGGCCCGGGCCACGCCGCCCAGGCTGATCGCGGCAGCCCCCAGAACCACGGCGAAAAATGCTTTCAAGTTCATGGATTTCCTCCAGAAAGTTGAACTCAGCCCGCCAGATGCGGGCGCTTGATGAGACGTCGCAAAGCGCCATCAGGCGCCACGAGCAGCGACATGCTGTACAAAAGAAACGCCACCAGAATGATCGATGGGCCTGATGCGAAGCGCAGGTGATACGAAACCAGCAGTCCGGCCCACCCGGAGACCGACGCCACCAACGCAGAAACCGCAGCCATCCCGGCCAGCGTGCCGGCCCAGAGCCTGGCCGTCACGGCAGGCAGCATCATCATGCCGACGGACATCAGGGTGCCCAGTGTCTGGAACCCCGCCACCAGGTTCAGCACCACGAGCAGCAGGAAAACGAAGTGGTAGAAAAAGCCGCGTGCCCCCACAGCCCGCAGAAACCCGGGGTCGAAGCATTCGACGACGAGCGGTCGATACACGAGCGCAAGCACCAGCAGTGTGATGGATGTGATGCTCGCCACGAGCAGCAAGGCCGGCGCATCAATGGCCAGGATGGTTCCGAACAGCACGTGCAGCAGATCGATGTTCGATCCCTTCAGGGACACGATCAACACCCCCAGCGCCAGAGAAGCCAGATAGAAACTGGCAAAGCTGGCATCTTCTTGCAGCCGTGTCGTCCGGCTGACGAACCCGGACAGCAACGCTACGCCCAGCCCGGCAATCAATCCCCCCAGGCCCATGGCGGGCAGCGACAAGCCGCCAGCCACCAGAAAGCCGACTGCAGCCCCCGGCAGCACCGCATGGCTCATGGCATCCCCCATCAGACTCATGCGCCGCAGCATCAGCAACACGCCGACCGGCCCCGCGCCCACCCCCAGCGACACACAGGCCAGCAGTGCCCGCCGCATGAAACCGTAATCCACGAAAGGCGCGATCAGCGCCGCATACAGGCTCATGCGACGCTCCGCAGAGGCGTTTTTTCACAGATGCCGGCGCGCTCGTCCCAGCCCTGCGCCAGCGCATGGGCTTCGCGCAGCCGGGCATCGGTCAACGCAGTCTGCGTGCAACCCCAGGCGATCACACGCCGCGCCAGCAGCAGGGTCGACGGGAAATAGGCACGCACCTGCTCGAAATCATGCAGGACGGCGATCACCGTACGGCCTTCTTCATGCCACCGCAGGACGATGGCCAACAAATCGTGCACGGTACGGGCATCGATTGCCGTGAAGGGCTCGTCGAGCAGAATGACTTTGGCATTCTGCAGAATGAGCCGGGCAAACAACACACGCTGGAACTGGCCCGAAGACAACGTCTCGATGCGGCGCCGTTCGAGCCCCTCCAACCCGACGATGGCAAGTGCCTGGCGAGCCTGGTCCGCCAGCACGCGCGTCATGCCGCCAAACGCACCGAACACGTGCCACCCACCCAACAACACCACATCGGCAACCGTCAGAGGAAAGCGGCGATCGATCGCCGCCGCCTGGGGCAGATAGCCAAAATCACGGCTGGACAGACCACCACGATCAATCCGCCCTTCGATCCGCTGCCCTCCTTCACGCATCAGCGCCTTGAGCAGCGTGGATTTTCCCGCACCGTTCGGCCCGACGATTGCCGTGAGGCTGCCTTGGTTGAAGACGCCCGACACGTGATGCACCGCCGGATGGCGATCATACGAAACCGTCACGTCATGCAGGCGAATGGCCGGCACAGGCTCACAATCCGGAGACACGTTCATGGCAAAGCCACCGCCCAGCGTACGGCCAGCCACAGTGGCACCAGAACGGCCAGCGCAATCACGACTCGATACGATGCACTGCGCCCGATGAACGCGGAAAGAAACGGGGGTTCGGTTTTCATCAAGAAATACTCGGATGATGGATGGCTGTCTCGCGATTGGACAAGGCCTTGGAATCACATCATATTTGCTATGTTATAACATAGCATTTTATATCAGGAACATCAGGGACAAGGGCGACCTGGGCAGGCATAATGCTGCGCATGGATACCCAAGAAAAGCCTGTATCGATTCGATGGCGTCTTACGCCTTGCTCCTGGCGCTTCGCCCTCCTGATCGGCGGTCTCTGCATGGCGCTGTGGCCCTGGGCAGGACAGACCCATCCCCACGCCTGGATCGATGTGCGCAGCACCGTCGTGCTTGCGCCCGACGGCAAGATTGCCGCAGTCAAGGAACAGTGGCTCTTCGACGAACTGTACACGGCCGCAGTCATGGAAGGCATGGCCGAAGACAGCGCCACGGGACAGGCGACCGTCGAGGACTTCGCAACCGAGGTCATGGGAAACCTGCGCCCCTACGATTACTTCACAAAAATCACCGTCGACGGGGCCGCCACGCCGCTTGGACAAGCAACGCAATACGCTGGCACCATGCAAAAAGGGCGATTGCAGCTTTCCTTTACCGCCCCGCTGCCCAGCCCCGTGGATCCAGCCAGTCACCACGTCCGCTATTCCATCTACGACCCGACCTATTTCATTCAGATGATGCACCTGCCCGGACAGCCGCCATCGATCGAAGGCACCGCACAAACGGCATGCCGCTTGATCGTCATCCCGCCCACCCCGACACCCGAGGACATCGCCCGGGCCTATGCACTGGATCGAGGCGCACAGGCCGACGACACGCTGGGCGACCTGTTTGCCGAGAAAGTGGATGTCCAATGCGGCTGAACCATTTCCGCCGCGAAACGCCCCGGAAAACCGGCATTTCAATCCGAACGGGAGTCCTGATCGCCATCGGCCTGGCTGCAGGCCTCGTCATCGCCTGGGCGCTGTTTACTACTCCAACCCACTGGGCAAACCAGCCACTGGCGTGGATCGTGACCATGCAGGCCGAACTGCACCGCCAGCTGACACAGGCCATGCGCGCCGCAGCAGCCCAGGATGGCTGGCTGGCGGCCATGCCGCTGATCGGCCTGAGCTTTCTGTATGGTGTTTTCCACGCAGCAGGCCCCGGGCACGGCAAGGCGGTCATGGCAACCTACCTGGGCACCAGCCGTGAACGGCTGTCACGCGGATTGCTGCTGTCCACGCTGGCGGCGCTGATCCAGGGCCTGACCGCCATCGTGCTGGTCGAATTGTTCGTCAATCTGCTGGGTTTTTCGTTTCGCCAGACGCAACGCGCCGGCGTCCGGCTGGAAAGCGTGAGTTTCGCGCTGGTCGCCGCGCTGGGCATCCTGCTCGCAGCCAAGGGGGCGGTCGCTCTGTACCGGCGGTGGCGGCATCCGCCCCGCCCGCCCGCATCCGGACGGCTCTTTTCAGGAAGCGCCAGGATGCGGGCCTATTGCCCGGATTGCGGCGCCCTGCACGATCTGGCTGCAGCTCGCTCCGGACCACCGCTGCGCTGGCGGACCGGCCTGTCCATCGCCCTGGCCATCGGAATCCGTCCCTGCGCCGGTGCTCTGCTGGTTCTGCTGGTTGCCCATGCCATGGAATCCCGCTGGACCGGCATCGCAGCAGTCATGGCCATGTCCATCGGCACGGCGATCACGGTGGGCATGATCGCGGCCGGCACCTTGTCGGTCAAGGCTGGCTTCATCCGTGTCGCCGCACGCAGACGCCACCTGGACCGACTGCATGTCATGTTCGACATCCTGGGATTGCTGGGGGGCGCGCTGATCTGTGTTCTTGGGCTGGGGCTGCTGCAGCACGCCCTGCAAACACAGACGCATCCGCTGCTGTAGGCACAAGGGCCTTGGGGCGTTCGCTCCTTGGGCGCTTTTCTCAAGCAGTAGCGCCTGTTCAAAACCCGCTGTGATTCAGTTCACCCGCCGCGGCAAAACGGCACGCATGGCGCGTGAGAGGATGGGCCGCAGGCGTTGGCTGTGCAGCAGGACAGCGCCCAGGGCACCGATGAAGGCGCCGATGGCGGTGTCAAGAAAGCGGGCTTCTATGACGGTGGCGGGATGGCCCTGGCCAGGCAGGGGGGCTTCGGCCAGGAAAATGGTAAGCGGGGTGATGAGGACGACGGCGCTGGCGTAGTGGCGCACGACGAGGGTTTCGATGCCGAAGGACAGGAGCATCATGACCAGGCTGAGGGTCCAAGGGTTCAGTGGCAAGCTGAGCAGCAGCCAGGCAAGGCACAGGCCGACGGCTGTGCCCAAGATGCGGTGGAACTGGCGATGCCAGGCGGCCACGAGGCTGGCGCCCTGGATGATGGCCAGGCAGCTGACGGGCACCCAGTAGGGGCGCGGCAGTTGCAGCAGTTCAGCCACCAGCAGGGAAATGCCAACAAACAGGCCAATAATGACGGAATCGTAAACGACGAAGTCAAAGGTGGGGCTGGGCAGCGGGGTTTCTGGCGGCGGCGGCGCGACGCGCGTCATGTGCAGCGAATAGACAAAGGCGACCAGGCAGGCCACCAGACAACCCAGCGCGACCATGCCGACGCGGGTGGGGATATCTTCGACGCGTCCGGGAGTGTAGGCGGCGATGGCGGTCGCCATGATGTAGAAAAGGCTGCCCGGCGGACCCAGGCGGTAGCAGCGGCAGATCATGTTGACCACGATGGCGATGAAGGTCAGCGAAGCGATCATCACGGTGGGCCAGAACTGGGTCAGCGCCCCGACGGCATAACAGGCCACCATGCCGAAGGAAGCCGCCAGCAGCATCATCATGCGGTGCAGCAAGGAGGAATTAGGCAGACTCAGGAACACCATGCCGCCCAGGGTGGACATCAGGCCGTAGTCCATGCGCCCGAAATAGGCGCCCACCATCAGGGGCAGCCCGGAGGACAGCGCGGCGGCCAGTGGCATTTCCCAGGGGCGGTCGCTGGCGTTGATCTGGATGAGGTCGCGCCAGGTGGCAAGCAGCCGTGTGCGCATCCAGGCATAGGCGCGCCATGCCGCCATCTGGCGATGATCGGGTTTGGTCTTGTGATTCATGGGGGCGATCAGGTAAGGAAATTGCAGATCTCGGATACCGAGGCGTAGACGGGGAGAGCCCAGAATATGGGCTCAAATACCGTGGCAAATTCAAACGACTGACACCCCATGAGTCTCTATGTCAGGAATGGAAAATATTGGTGTACCCATGAAAGCCAAAAAAGGAAAGGGCCTACAGACCGAAATCTGTAAGCCCTTGATAATGCTGGTCGGGACGGCGGGATTCGAACTCGCGACCCCTTGCACCCCATGCAAGTGCGCTACCAGGCTGCGCTACGCCCCGAAAGAACGAAATTCTAACATAGAAATTTTCATGCCGCTTGATGTGCTGCGGGGCGCCTGGGCTGTCGGCGTTCGACATACAGGCAGGCTCCAGCGTGCTTTTTCGCCTGGGCCTTGGCCTCGCTGGCGGCCTGAGCAATCTGGTGGCGCGACTGATAGATACCGGGCTCGACCGGCACGGCGCCCAGCGACAACGTCGGCAAGCCATAATGCCGCCGCCGCCCCTGGCGGTCATCGGCCTCGTAGCCACCTGCCGCGACTGCCTGACCGATCTCATTCAGCATCCGCACCAAACCCTGGGAAAAATCCCCCAGCATGGCCTCGCACCGCGTCTGCCAGTCCGGACTGCGAAACAATAGAATGAAATCATCGCCGCCAATATGGCCCAGAAAGTCCAGGCCAGGGTCGATATGCACCGACAAGACCCGCCCCAGCAACTGGAGCACGTCATCGCCACAGCGGTAGCCGAACACATCATTGAAGGGCTTGAAATGATCCAGATCGGCATGGCAGACCACGAACGGCAGCCCATCGGCCAGCAGCCGCTGGATCCGCCGGTCGATGGGCACGTTGCCAGGCAATTGCGTCAACGGATTGGCATGCTGCGCGGCACGCAATTGCAGGCGATTGAGCGCCTGCAACAAATCCTGGCTGGCGCCGATCCCCAGATACCGTCCCTGCCCCGTGATGATGAAATCATTCGCCAGACCGTGACCCTCGGCTTCGGCCAGCCAGCGGCTGAGCGTCATTAGCGGCGTATGCATATCGACGATCAGCGGTGCGGCCTCCATGAACAGGCGGCAGGGCTTGAGGCCGTACAGTTCACGCTGGAACGGCAGCGAAAAGCGCTCGATCAGGCTGGCTCGGGCCAGCACACCAACCGGCACACCCTCATCCACCACGGGTACGGTATGCAATTCGGGGTGCTGGCGGAACAAGTCGAGCACCGCTTCATTGGTCATGGCGGGTGACACATGAGGCACGCGGCGCAGCAGCCGCAGCGCCCGGCCCTCCGTGCCATCGTGTGCGAGATCGGCCTCCAGACCGCCGCGCGAGTCGGCACGCCGGCGATCCGCCAGGCTGGTCAACAGATCGGACCAGCGCGTCCGCGAGGGCTCTGCCGCAGGGCGTTCGATGTAATAGCCCTGGGCGCAGGCCACCCCCAGACCGGCAATGCAGACCAGTTCATCCAGTGTTTCGACGCCTTCGGCAACGACAACAGCCCCCGCCACGATGGCAATGTCGCAGACCGAGCGCAAAATCTGCTGCCGCAGCAGATCATTCTGGATTCCAGCCGTGAAGACCTTGTCGGTCTTGATGTATTCGGGCCTCAGGTTCAGCCAGCGCCCCAGATTGGAAAATCCCGAGCCCAGATCATCGAGCGCGAACCGGATGCCGCAGGCCCGCAGCCGGGCGACGGCCAGGGACAGGTCCACCCAGGCTGCGCCCTGATCCTGCTCGGTGATTTCGATCACCAGCCGATCGGGTTCCAGGCCCGATTCCACCGCCAGCGCGACCAGATCCAACGCGCCGTTGGCCGCGTGCAGTAAAGCGGTTGGGCTGAGGTTCAGGAACACATTGCCCGGCAGGCCCAACGCCGCAAACCGCCTGACCACCACCCGACAGGCACGATGCTCGACCCGGACGCCCAGATTGCGGGCACGGGCCGCCTCGAACAGACGGTCAGGAGCCCGCAGCGGACTGCCCCGAGGCCCGCGAATGAGCCCCTCGTAGCCCAGCAGTTCACCTTCTCCAAGCCCCAGGATCGGCTGGAAGACGGCGTCCAGGTCGCCCTGGAGCAGCAACGCAGTCATGCTGTCCCGCCCCCCGGGTTGAACCTGATCGAGCATCAGCGGATCACACTGCGCTGGTTCCGAAAGACAAGACATGAAGTGCGTGACAGGATGAGGTGCCACCACCTTAAACGAAATTCATGACAGAACCATGAATCCGCCCGCTGCCACGACGTCAGGAATCAGGGGTTTTTCCGGTGCACCAACACTACAGCAGCCCCAGTTGCAGGCGCGCGGGTTCGCTGATCATTTCGCGACTCCAGGGGGGATCCCAGACCAGATCGACCGTAGCCTCGTCCACGCCCTCGATGTTGAGCAGCTTGTTGCGGGCCTCGTCGGCAATCATGGTCCCCATCCCGCAGCCTGCCGCCGTCAGGGTCATCTTGACCTCGATACGGAAATGACCCTCGGCACTGGCGGGCATGACCTTGCATTCATACACCAGCCCCAGATTGACGATATCTACGGGAATCTCGGGGTCATAGCAGGTGGACAACATCGTCCAGGCGGCTTCTTCAACGGATTCGGCCGTGGCCGGGCCCTCGTGGACGTGCTTGATTTCCTCGGTCGGCTCGAAACCCAGGGCGTCGCCATCCTTGCCCTCGACCCGGTAAAGGTTGCCCTCGACCATGACAGTGTAGGTTCCCCCCAGTTGCTGGGTGATGATGGCCTCGCAACCGGCCTCGATGGTGACTGGCGAGCCGTAAGGGACCGTGACCGCCGGACAATCCCGGTTGACGATCACTTCCTGACGATTGAAACTCATGATGTTACCTTTGGTTCATCGCGTTATTCAGTGATGGCCGTATCGCCCGCCCGAACGATCGCGTTGTGCAGGGTATGCCAGGCCAGGGTGGCGCACTTCACCCGCGCAGGGAATTCACGCACCCCCGACAGGACTTCGAGCTTGCCCAGGTCGCAATCGGGGTGGGCTTCGGTCAACATGGCGTGGATGTTGCGAAACAGTGTCTCGACCTGTTCGACCGTCTGGCCGCGCACGGCTTCGGTCATCAGCGAGGCGGATGCGGTAGAAATGGCGCAGCCATGGCCAATGAAGCTGACGTCCTGGACAATGCCGTCATGGACCTTGACATAGACCGTCAGCTGGTCACCGCACAACGGGTTGTGTCCGTCGGCGCGGTGAGACGCATCGTCCATTGCATGGAAATTGCGCGGTTTGCGGTTGTGATCGAAGATGACCTCCTGATACAGGTCACGCAAGCCGTCGTCGTTGTCTCTCATGATCTATACCCCGAACAGTTTCTGCGCCTTGCGCACGCCTGCAACCAGAGCATCGATGTCCTGCCCGTCGTTGTACAAGGCAAAGGACGCACGCGCCGTGCCGGGAATGCCAAAATGCGTCATCAAGGGCATGGCGCAATGGTGACCGGCGCGAATGGCCACGCCCTCGGTGTCCAGAATCGTGCCCAGGTCATGGGGATGAATACCATCCACCAGAAATGACAGGATGCCGGCCTTGTGGGTAGCGGTGCCGACCAGGCGCACGCCCGGCAGCGCCAGCATGCGCTCGGTGGCCTCGGCCAGCAGGGCCGCCTCGTGCGCTGCGATGCGTTCCAGCCCGATGGACTGCACGTAGTCGATGGCCGCGCCCATCGCAATTGCACCACCGATGTTCGGCGTGCCCGCCTCGAAACGCTGCGGGCCGGTCGCCCAGGTGCTGCCTTCGAAACTGACCGTGCGAATCATGTCGCCACCACCCTGCCACGGCGGCAGATCGGCCAGGATGGAATCGCGGACGTAGAGCGCGCCGATGCCGGTGGGGCCATAGAGCTTGTGGCCGGAAAAGACATAGAAATCACAATCCAGGGCCTGGACATCGACCGGGGCGTGCGCCACGGCCTGGGCGCCATCGATCAGCACCAGCGCGCCAGCCTGATGCGCCAGACGCACCAGTTCGGCTGCGGGGTTGACCGTGCCCAGGGCATTGGACACATGGGCAAAACCCACCAGCCGCGTGCGCGGGGTCAGCTGGGCACGGAAATCGTCCAGATCCAGTTCACCGCGATCGGTGATGCGAACATGCCGCAGCACGGCACCAGTCCGCGTGCACAACAATTGCCAGGGCACGATATTGGAATGATGTTCCATCCCCGTGACCAGGATCTCGTCGCCGGCACGCAGCGACTGCCCCCAGGTCTGGGCCACCAGATTGATGGACTCGGTCGTGCCGCGCGTGAAGATCACATCCTGGCTGTCCGGTGCGTTCAATAGCGTACGCACCCGTTCGCGCGCCTGTTCGTACAGATCAGTGGCATGCTGGGACAGCCAGTGCACGCCGCGATGGATATTGGCGTTGGACTGTTCGTAGAACGCGCTCATGGCCTGGATGACGGCGTTCGGTTTCTGCGTTGTCGCGCCATTGTCCAGATAGGCCAGACGCCGATTGCGCACGGGGCGCGACAGGATCGGAAAATCCGCCGCCCAGGGAGAAGCCAGCGGACCGCCCTGGGCGGCATCGGCGGCCAGGCGGGCGCTTTGTTGCGAGGTCAGCGGGGCATTCATGCGACTGGCTCCAGGACAGCGCCGCCTGGCAGCAAAGCGCGCACGGCACGCTCCACCCGTTGACGCAACGGATCGGATTCGATGCGCGCAACGCTGGCGGCGGCAAAGGCGTAAATCAGGATATCGCGCGCGAGGGCCTCGTCCAGGCCGCGCGAACGCAGATAGAACAGACTGTCCTCGTCGATCTGGCCAACCGTGGCGCCGTGCGCGCATTTCACGTCATCGGCGTAGATTTCCAGTTCGGGGCGGGCATCGGACTTGGCGATGCGGGACAGCAGCAGGCTGTCGTTGCGCTGGATGGCATCGGTGCCGTCGGCCCCGGGCGCCACCAGGATGCGACCGCTGAACACACCATGCGAGGCATCGGCCATGATGCCGCGATAGGTTTCGTGGCTGACGCAGCGCGGCTTTTCGTGACCGATCAGGGTGTGGTGATCGACGTGGCGGCGCTGGTCAACGTAATACAGTCCGTTGAGCAGGGTCTCGCAGCGCTCGTCGGCGAAATGCGTGGCGATATCGTGCCGCGCAAGCCGCGCGCCCAGGGATACGGAGTGCGAAACGAAGGTCGATCCGCGCCCCTGGATGGCGTCGATTTCGCCCAGGTGCCAGGCCTGTTCGGATTCCTGCTGCAGTTTCAGGTGCGTGATGCGCGCATCCTGATCCAGCCGCAAGCGAGTCGCCGCGTGACGGAAATTGGCAGCCCCCGGAACCCCCACATAATGTTCGACCACAGTGGCCTGAGCGCCCGCTTCGGCCTGGATCAGGTGACGCAGAAAATGCGCCGCACGCGGCGAGGCCGCCACACAGACCAGGTGAATGGGTTGTTCGACCACAACGCCACGCGCCAGCCGGATCCAGGCGCCATCGCTGGCCAGCGCCAGATTCAGGGCACTGGTGCTATGGCCTTCGCCTGCATCACCGTAGACGGCGCGAAGGGTTTCGGCATGATCGGCCCAGGCCTGCGACAGCGGTTGGACCGCCGCGCCGGCCGGCAAGGCGCCGATGTCGGACAAGGCGACATCGAAGCCCCCGTCGACAAAGACCAGCCAATGCCCCGGCATATCGGCCTTCAGCGCGGCGACCCGTTGCGCGACCGGCTGGACGTCGCCGTCATCGAAGGCCGCAGCCGCCAGGGGCGCCAAAGACGTGTGACGCCAGGCCTCGATACGGGGCGTGGGCCAGCCTTCGCTCATGAAGCGGTCCAGGGCCTGGCGGCGGGCATCGGCCAACCAGGGCACTCCGGCTCCCGGCAGATTTCCGGCGCGGCGGCCGAATGTGTCGGCCCAGGCCTGCAGGCCGGCAAGCACCGGACTGGCTTGCTGCTGTCCGCTCATGCCGCTGCTCCCCGGGCCGCAGGCGTAGCGCCCTCGATCCAGCCATAGCCCTTTTCTTCCAGTTCCAGGGCAAGCTCATGGCCGCCCGAACGCACGATCCGGCCCTGGGCCAGCACATGCACGTAATCGGGCACGATGTAGTCCAGCAGGCGCTGGTAGTGGGTGATGACGATCATGGATCGTTCGGGTGAACGCAGGCGGTTGACGCCATCGGCCACCGTCTTCAGGGCATCGATGTCCAGACCAGAGTCGGTCTCGTCCAGAATGGCCAGCCTGGGTTCGAGCAGCGCCATCTGCAGGACTTCATTGCGCTTTTTCTCGCCCCCGGAAAAGCCCTCGTTGACTGAACGGTACAGAAACTCGTCGCGCATGCCCACGAGCTTCATTTCGGCCTTGGCCTTTTTGACGAAGTCCATGGCGTCCAGTTCGGGCAAGCCGCGTTCGCGGCGCATGGCATTGACGGCGGCACGCATGAAATAGGCATTGGAAACGCCCGGAATTTCGATGGGGTACTGGAAGGCCAGGAAGATGCCGGCACGGGCACGTTCCTCGACGCTCAGTGCCAGCAGATTGCGCCCCTGGAATTCGATGGAACCGGACGTGACGACATAGGATTCCCGGCCCGTCAGCACCTGGGACAGCGTGCTCTTGCCTGCCCCATTGGGACCCATGATGGCATGGACCTCGCCCGGCTTGATGTCCAGGCTCAGGCCCTTGAGGATTTCCTTGTCCTCGATCGAGGCGTGCAGATTGTCGATTTTCAGCATGAGAGGGCTCCTTAACCTACGCTGCCTTCCAGGCTCACGCCGAGCAGGTTCTGTGCTTCGACGGCGAACTCCATGGGCAATTCCTTGAAGACTTCCTTACAGAAGCCATTGACGATCATCGATACCGCGTCCTCGGCCGACAGGCCGCGCTGCATGGCGTAGAACAGCTGATCCTCGGCAATGCGCGAGGCCGTGGCTTCGTGCTCGACATTGGCACTGGGATGCTGGACTTCCATGGTCGGGAAGGTATGCGCGGCGCACTTGCTGCCGATCAGCAATGAGTCGCACTGCGTGTAGTTGCGTGCGTTTTCGGCCTTGGGCGTCATGCGCACCAGGCTGCGGAACGTATTGCTGCCGTGGCCCGCAGAGATCCCCTTGGAGATGATGGTGCTGCGCGTGTTGCGCCCCATGTGGATCATCTTGGTGCCGGTGTCGGCCTGCTGGCGGTGGTTGGACAGCGCCACGGAATAGAATTCGCCGGTGGAATCGTCGCCACGCAGGATCACGCTGGGATATTTCCAGGTGATGGCCGATCCGGTTTCCACCTGCGTCCAGGAAATCCGCGAGCGCGGCCCCCGACAGTCCCCGCGCTTGGTGACGAAATTGTAGATGCCGCCCACGCCGTTTTCGTCGCCGGGATACCAGTTCTGCACAGTGGAATACTTGATCTTGGCATCGTCCAGCGCGACGAGTTCCACCACGGCCGCATGCAGCTGGTTTTCGTCGCGCATGGGCGCCGTACAGCCTTCCAGGTAGCTGACGCTGGCCCCCTCGTCGGCGATGATCAGGGTGCGTTCGAACTGGCCGGTGTCAGCACTGTTGATACGAAAGTACGTGGACAGTTCCATCGGGCATTTCACGCCCTTGGGAATATAGACAAAGGAACCGTCGGAAAACACGGCGGAATTCAGTGCCGCATAGAAATTGTCGCCCGGCGGAACGACCGTGCCCATGTATTTCTGCACCAGGTCCGGGTGTTCACGCACGGCCTCGGAAAACGAACAGAAAATGACGCCGACATCGGCCAGCTGCTTGCGGAACGTGGTCGCCACCGACACCGAGTCGAATACGGCATCCACAGCCACCCCGGCCAGCCTGGCGCGCTCGTGCAGCGGCACGCCCAGCTTTTCATAGGTGCGCAGCAATTCGGGATCGACCTCGTCCAGGCTCTTGGGACCGTCTTTTTTCGACTTGGGCGCCGAATAGTAGCTGATGTCCTGGAAATCGGGATCCGGGTAATGAATCTTGGCCCACTTGGGCAGGGTCATCTTGAGCCATTCACGGTAGGCCTTCAGGCGCCATTCGAGCATGAATTCAGGTTCGCGCTTGATGGCCGACAGGCGGCGAATCACATCCTCGTCGAGCCCCTTGGAAAAGGTCTCGGATTCGATCTGCGTGACGAAGCCGGCCTCGTAGTCGCGGTCGAGAAAGGAATCGAGCTTGTCGTTGACAGTACTCATTTGGAAAGACTCCAGTTCGTGATATTCGGGATGGCGCGGCCGGAATCGACCCGGAGCACGGGGGCCAGGCCGGCAGGATCTGGCGGTGCGCCCCGGCCCTCGCCTTCGAGCATGTCGGCTACGGTGACGGATTCCAGCGTGCGGCGCACAATGTGGTTGATGCGCTGCCAGTGTGAACGGATGTGGCAGGCGCCCTCGACACTGCAGGCGCCCGGCAGCGCCGTGCATTCGGTCAGTCCGAAAGGCTGCTCTTCAAGTGCGTCGATGATCTCGGCCACGTTGATTGCGCTGGCATCGCGTTCCAGACGGTAGCCACCATGGGCGCCTCGGGTGCTGGCGACCAGGCCATGTTGAGCGAGCAATTTCAGGATCTTGCTGACGACGGGCTGGCCCAGGCCCAGATCGCCCGCCAGTTCGGCAGCGCTGCAGACATGCGTCGGGCGGGAGGCCATGTGCGTGAGCACGAGAATTCCGTAATCGACGATCTTGCTGATCCGCAGCATCGGGAGTCCAGGGTTGGGCGATGAAAACCAAATAGTACCTCTTTGGTACGATATAGGTCAAACCCTGGTATCGGTTGCAGGCTCGGACTGTTGCAGATTCCACATCCGGGCATAGCGCCCGCCCAGCGCCAGCAGCATCGCGTGCGTGCCCTGTTCCACAACCCGGCCGGACTCCATCACCAGAATATGGTCGGCATGGACAATCGTCGACAGACGGTGCGCGATGATGAGCGTGGTTCGCCCCTGGGCGATGCGTTCCAGCTGCGCCTGGATGGCGCGCTCGGTCCGTGTATCCAGCGCACTGGTGGCCTCATCGAACACCAGGATCGGGGGGGACTTGAGCAGCGCCCGGGCAATCGCCACGCGCTGCTTTTCACCGCCAGACAATTTCAGCCCGCGCTCGCCGACCGGCGTGTCGTAGCCCTGCGGCAAAGAGACAATGAATTCATGAATGTGGGCGGCGCGTGCCGCTTGCTCGACGTCCTCGGGGGTCGCATCAGGACGGCCATAGGCGATGTTGTAACCGATGGTGTCGTTGAACAGCACGGTATCCTGCGGCACGATGCCGATATGCGCGCGCAGGCTGGCCTGCGTGTAATCCCGGATATCGCGGCCATTCACCAGCACACGCCCCGCAGTCGGGTCATAGAAACGGAACAGCAGACGCGACAAGGTCGACTTCCCCGCCCCCGAGGCACCGACCACTGCCAGCGAACCCCCTGCTGGCACGCTGAAGGCGACCCCATGCAGAATCGAACGGTCCGGCTGATAGGAAAAATCCACGGCCTCGAACGCCAGGCTGGCCCGGGTCGTCCGCAACTCGACAGCGTCAGGACGGTCGGCCACTTCCTGGCGGTTACTCAGCAGGTCGAACATGCGTTCCATGTCGGCCAGGGCATGCTTGATCTCGCGGTACACGAACCCCAGGAAATTCAACGGCGCATACAACTGGGTGAGATAGGCCGACACCAGTACGACGTCGCCTACGGTCATATGTCCCTGCACCACGCCCAGCGCCGACTGCCACAGCAACGCGGTCATGCCCAGCGTGATGATTGCGCCCTGCCCCATGTTCAGCAAGTTGAGCGACACCTGGTTGCGCACGGCTGAATCGACCCAGCGCGCCAGGTCGGCATCGTAGCGTTGGCTCTCGTAGTGTTCGTTGCCGAAATACTTGACGGTCTCGTAGTTCAGCAGCGCATCGACCGCCCGGCCGTTGGCCTGGCTGTCCAGGGTATTCATGGTGCGGCGATAGGCCATGCGGCGTTCCGTGACCTTGAGCGTGAACAGCACATAGGCGGCGATCGTGCCCAAGGTCAGCGCGGCGAAGATCCAGTCATAGCGCCACAGCAGCACCCCGGTGACCAGGGCGATCTCCAGCAGCGTGGGCACGATGTTGAAGACCATGAAATTCAGCAGAAAACCAATGCCCTTGGTGCCGCGCTCGATGTCGCGCGTCAGCCCGCCGGTGCGCCGGCCCATGTGAAAGCGCAATGACAGGGACAGCAAGTGGCGAAAGACCTGGCTGGCGACCCGCTGGATGGCCCCCTGGGTCACCCGGGCGAACAGGGCATCACGTAATTCACCAAACACCGACGTGGCCAGGCGCGCCAGTCCATACCCGATCAAGGCGGCCAGCGGCACGGCCATCACCGCCGGGGCCACACCCAACGCATCGACGATGTCCTTGAGCCAGATTGGCGTGACGACATTGGCGATCTTGGCCGCCGCCAGGCAGATGAAAGCCAGCGTGACCCGGCCACGAAACGCCCAGACGTAGGGCCACAGGGTTTTCAGGGTCAGCCAATCGTCACGCCGCGCAGGCGCGGGACCAGTATGAGAGAAACGCATGGAAAGATCCGGAAAACGGGTGTGCGACAAATGAAGGCGTACGCATCGGCAGGTACGCATACAATAATGCCATCTCTGTAGAGCATGCCGGCCAATCGGCACGTTCCACGACCCGGTGAACGGGAAGGATTGTATGACTGTTTCGGTTTTCGATTTCGAAGCGGAGCTGGGCGCCTGCGCGGCTGGCGACCGCGCCGCCTTCCTGGCGCTGTACCGCCATGAATCCCCCGCCATGCGCGCCCTGGCGCTGGCCATGCTGGATGATCCTGACGCGGCCGACGATGTGCTGCACGAAACGTTCGTCCTGATCTGGCGCAACGCAGCTGGCTACAGCCCGGCCATTGGCACGGCACGCGCCTGGATCTACAGCATCCTGCGCTACCGTGCCTCGGCCCACGCGCGGCAAATGCGCGCCAACGGCCACCATCCAGCGGAAAACGCCCCGCTGCCCCGCCTCGAACTGCCGCCAGATGCACCCACCGGCACGGTCACCGGCGCCCTGGCCTCTCTGCCCGGCCCACAACTGGACGCCCTGCTCCAGGCCTACCTGCACGGCGGCAACCCGGCGCGCATCGCCGCCCGCCTGGACCGTTCCGAGCCCGACATCGAAGCGTCCCTCGATGCCGCTCTGGCCCACATCGACCAGGCGGTGCGTGCATGACCACGAACCGACACCGATCCTATTCCGACGACGAGATTGCCCGCTACGTGCTGGGACTGGACATGCCTGGACGGGTGGCCGACATCCAGTCTCGTCTCGCGCATGATGATGCCGCCGCCGCTCGCGCCCTGAAATGGGAAGCCTATTTCCTGGGCATCGTCGATGCGCTGCCCGCCCAGCCCGCGTCCGATGCCGTGCTGGACCGCATCCGCCAGAGCCTGGGCATGGAAACGGAAGAACCGCCCATCATGGGCGAGACCCGACCAGCCAGCAACGAATCGCTGCCCACGGCCCGGGACATTCCACCATGTCGCCGTGCCCGGCGCCGCCCGCGACTGCGGTGTGGCCGCGTGGCTGCGGTACTGGGCATCATCGTGGCGCTGTGCCTGGCTGCCCTGATCCTCTGGGCCAGCCTGCGCCCCTCGCCTGCCGGGACGACCGTTCAACATTCCATCCACCTGAACAATCAGTGAACGGGCTTTGCGCAGCGGCGGCATCACATGAAAAACCCCAGCTGAAGCTGGGGTTTTTCATGTGATCCTGGCAAACATGCCCGCATCAGAGATCCAGCAACCCGGCTGCCTGGTGGGCAGCGGGAGTGCCGTCCAGCGCCTGGGCCAGACGGTCCCGAACGGCTTGCAGATCGGCGCGCAAAGACTGGAGTTCGCTACCGCTCAGACGCACGGCAGCGTCCTGGTCATGAGGCGCGTCGCCGCTGTCGCCCAGGCGGTTGCGCGCACCGGCAATGGTGAAACCCTGCTCGTAGAGCAGGTCGCGGATGCGGCGCACCAACAGGACCTCGTGGTGCTGGTAGTAGCGCCGATTGCCCCGCCGCTTGACCGGCTTGAGCTGGGCGAATTCCTGTTCCCAGTATCGCAGGATATGCGGCTTGACCCCGCACAATTCAGAGACTTCGCCGATGGTGAAGTAGCGCTTGGCCGGGATCGGCGGCAGCGTGGCAGAGGTCATGCGGCGCCTCCGCTGCGATCCACGCCATCCTTGAGTTTCTGGCTGGCATGGAATGTGACCACCCGGCGCGCGGCGATCGGGATGACCTCGCCGGTCTTGGGATTGCGGCCTGGGCGCGGCGGCTTGTTGCGCACCTGGAAACTGCCAAAACCTGACAGTTTGACCTCGGTGCCCTGAACCAGGGCATCGCGAACCTCGGAGAAGAACGTGTCCACGATGTCCTTGGCTTCGCGCTTGTTCAGGCCCACGCGCTCGAACAGCAGTTCGGCCAGGTGAGCCTTGGTGAGCGTCCGATCCGTATTCACCAGCGATTTCTCCTATGAACGCAGGCGTGCGCCATGGGTTTCGGCCAGGGCATCCAGCAGGCGCTGCACGCAATGGTCAACCTGCCGATCCTCCAGCGTCGCGTCATGCCCCTGAAGCCAGAGGCGCAGCCCCAGGCTGCGCTGCCGGGGCGTCGCGGCGTCGCGCCAAATATCGAACAGTTTAATGTCTTTGAGCACGGAAAGGGCATCATCGGCCGCGATCCGCTGTTGCAGTGTATCAAGCAGCGACTGCCATGGCACGTCTGCATCCACCCAGATCGCCAGATCCCGCACCACCACAGGCTGCCGGGACTGTTCCTGCGGATGGGGGAAGACACGTTCGGATACCGCTTCAGCATCAAGCTCGAAGACCACGGGCGCATGCGGCAGATCCAGTGCCTGTGTCCAGCGCGGATGGATTTCGCCCAGCCAGCCAATCGCGCGGTCGTCGAGCCACAGCCGGGCGCTGCGCCCCGGATGCAGCGCAGGGTGCGTGGCGGCTTCGCAGCGCAGACTGCGCACGCGTGCGCCCAGCAAGGCTTCCAGGTCGCGCTTGACGTCAAAGAAATCCACCTGCCGGACCGCTTCGCCCCACTGTTCCGCCACGACCGGCCCCCAGGCTGCAGCGGCCAGGTGAGTCGGCTGGGCCACGCCCGCCACGGCCAGCCCACCGTCAGCCACGGAAGCATCGCGAGCGAACACGCGCCCCAGTTCGAAGACCCGCACACGCGTCTGGCGGTGCTTGGCATTGTGGGCGATGTTGGCCAGCAGGCCGCCGATCAGGCTGGAACGCATCACGGCCAGTTGGCTGGCGATGGGGTTGAGCAGGCGGATGGGGTCGGTGTTGCCGCAGTAGTCCCGTTCCCAGGCTTCCTCGACGAAAGAGAAATTGATGACTTCCTGGTAATCACGTGCGACCAGCGCAGCGCGCAATGCATGCGGACCATACAAGGTCTCGGGGACCGATCGCATGACCGCCGCTGCCACCGGAGGGCGGTCCGGAATGCGATCGAATCCATGAATGCGGGCGACTTCCTCGATCAGGTCTTCTTCGATCGTCAGGTCAAAGCGGGCAGCCGGCGGCGTGACGACGAAATCGTCGCCCTGCTGTTCAAACACAAGGCCCAGCCGCGTGAACACGGCACTGACGGCAGCAGCATCCAGGGGAATTCCCAGCACGCGGGCACAGCGCGCCAGGCGCATGCGCACCGGCTCACGCGCAGGCAGATTCACGATCTGGTCATCCAGCGGCCCGGCCTGGCCACCGCAGATGTCCAGAATCAGGGCCGTCATGCGATCCAGGTGGTCTGGAATGGTGGAAAAATCCACCCCGCGCTCGAAGCGATGGCCCGCTTCGGAATGAAGTTTGTAGCGGCGCGAACGGCCCATGATGGCCTCCGGCCACCAGAAAGCGGCTTCCAGATAGACATCGGTCGTGTCCAGAGTCACGGCCGAAGCCTGCCCACCCATGATGCCGGCCAGGCTTTCCAGCGATTCGCCCGCCGCGATGACGCCGACGTCCGACGTCAATTCCACGGTCTGGTCGTTGAGCAGTTGCAGCTGTTCACCATCCCGCGCCCAACGCACCGTCAGGCCATCCTTGATGCGTGCCAGGTCGAATACATGCGTGGGACGCCCCAGTTCCAGCATGACGTAGTTGGAGATATCCACCAATGCCGATACCGGCCTTTGACCGGCGCGTTCCAGGCGCGACCGGATCCACGCCGGCGTCTGCGCACGCGCATTCACGCCACGCACGATGCGTCCGGCAAAACGGCCGCACAGATCCGGGGCCTGCACCGTCACGGGCAGGCGGTCCTGGATGGTCACGGGCACCGGACGCGTATCCGGGATCCGCAGTGCGCAGCCCGTGAGCGCGGACACTTCACGCGCCACCCCCTGGATGGACAGGCAATCCGCACGATTGGGAGTCAGCTTCAGGGTGTAGATCGTATCGTCCAGATTCAGTGCTTGGCGCAGGTCCTGCCCCGGCGTCAAGTCGGCGGGCAGTTCAAGCAAGCCGGCATGGTCCTGGGACAGCCCCAGTTCACGCGCCGAGCACAGCATGCCGCGTGATTCGACCCCCCGCATCTTGACCGGGCCGATGCGCAGGCCCCCCGGCAGTTCGGCCCCGATCTGGGCCAAGGGCACCACCAGCCCGGCGGCGGCATTGGGCGCGCCGCAGACGATCTGCACGGGTTGCCCCGAGCCATCATCGACCTGGCAGACGCGCAGCTTGTCGGCATTGGGATGAGGGGCAAGCGTTTCAATGCGTGCCACCACCACGCCGGAAAACGGCGGCGCATAAGGGTCGGCGTCCTCGACTTCGAGGCCGGCCATGGTCAACCGATGCGCGAGTTCCTGACTGTCGATATCGGGGTCGGCCCAGGCGCGCAGCCATGATTCGGGAAATTGCATGATTCGGATTCCGTGTCGCTGAGGCCAGGCGGGCCTAGTCGTTGAACTGGCGCAGGAAGCGCAGGTCGCCTTCGAAGAACTGGCGCAGATCGTCCACGCCGTAGCGCAGCATGGTCAGGCGTTCCAGTCCGGAACCGAAGGCAAAGCCGATATAGCGTTCTGGATCCAGCCCGAAGTTGCGCACGACCTGGGGATGCACCTGTCCCGAGCCGGAGATTTCCAGCCAGCGCCCCTGATTGGGACCAGAGGTGAACATCATGTCGATCTCGGCCGAGGGTTCGGTGAACGGAAAGAACGAGGGCCGGAAACGCAGGGTCAGATCCTCGGTTTCGAAAAAGGCGCGCAGGAAATTCGTGTAGACCCCCTTGAGATCGGCAAAGGAAATGTCCTCGGCGATCCACAGGCCCTCGACCTGATGAAACATGGGGGAATGGGTGGCGTCACTGTCGACGCGATAAGTACGCCCCGGCGCGATGACCTTGATCGGCGGCTTGTGCATGCGCGCATACCGCACCTGCATCGGGCTGGTATGGGTACGCAGTACCAGCGGCAGCCCGCCCGCATCCTGCATGTCTACGTAGAACGTGTCCTGCATGGAACGCGCCGGATGGTTTTCCGGATTGTTCAGGGCCGTGAAATTGGTCCAGTCGTTCTCGATCTCGGGGCCGTCGGCGACATCGAAACCGATGGAACGAAAGATCTGCTCGACCCGCTGCCAGGTCCGGATCACTGGATGGATGCCTCCCGTGCCCCGCCCCCGGCCCGGCAGCGTGACATCGATGGTCTCGGCGGCCAGGCGCTGGTCCAGCTGAGCCTGGGCCAGTTCGGCCCGACGTGCGCCCAACAGCGATTCGACCTGCTGCTTGGCCTGGTTGATCTGTGCGCCGCGCGTGCGTTTTTCTTCGCCCTGCAAGGCCGCAAGACCCTTGAGCAGCGCAGTCAGCGACCCTTGTTTGCCGAGAAAAGCGGCTTTTTCGTTTTCCAGTGTGGCGGCATCCCCGGCCTGGGCGAAGCGGTCACGGGCCTGGGCAATCAGTTCGTCGAGCGATGAGTCCATGGTGCATTCCAAAACGCAAACGGAGCCCGATGGAGCTCCGTTTGCGATGATACAGAATCGACAACGAAACTGTGTCGGTCAGGCGGCCAGCGCGGCTTTCGCCTGGGCCACGACAGCGGCAAAGCCCGCCTTGTCATGCACGGCCATGTCGGCGAGGACCTTGCGGTCGAGTTCGATCGAGGCTTTTTTCAGGCCGGCGATGAAGGCGCTGTAGGTCACGCCCAGTTCGCGGCAACCCGCGTTGATGCGAGTGATCCACAGGGCGCGAAACGTGCGCTTTTTGTTGCGACGGTCGCGATAGGCATACTGGCCGGCCCGCATGACCGCCTGTTTGGCGATCCGGAATACGTTGCCGCGGCGGCCGCGATAACCCTTGGCGGCCTTGATGACTTTTTTATGGCGTGCACGAGCAGTGACGCCGCGTTTGACGCGAGGCATGTGTAATCTCCGATCAGGCGAAAGGCAGCATCGCCTTTACGGAGGCGATGTTCGTTTCATGGACTGCGGCCGAACCGCGCAGCTGACGCTTGTTTTTCGTGGTTTTCTTGGTCAGGATATGACGCTTGAAAGCCTGGCCGCGCTTGATGGAACCACTGCCGCGCACCTTGAAGCGCTTGGAAGCGCCTTTTTTGCTCTTCATCTTGGGCATGACGATACTCTGTTGACTTGGCAAATGCAGGTGTCCCGGGAACCGGGCGCTTGCAAGACCTGACATCCGCATATTTTCCGGATCCGGCATGCGCAACCTGCATGCACGAACCCCGTACTTCCTGCTTTTCCTGCTGGATCCGACTGGACAACCACTGGGAAAAGCCCTTGATTATAGGGCGATTTACCCTATTTTGTCCAATGACTGGCCATCAACAAGCTATGCATCGCCTTGTTCGAGTGCCTGGACACGGGCTTCCAGGGATTCGACCCGCTCCAGCGCCCGGGCCAGCAGATCGGCCTGGATGTCGAATTCTTCGCGAGTCACCAGATCCATGCGAGAAAACGCCTGCATCATGAAGGCCTTCATATTGCGCTCGATGTCGGCAGCCGGCGTCCTGGCCATGAATTCGGACAGGTTTTTCTGGAAATCATCGAACAATTGATTGGGGGCGATCATCGCGGCCTCCTGATTCTGCAGCGGAAAGCCCGTATTTTAACCACCCTGCCGCCCAGGTCCGGCGCAGCACGCGATTGTCACGATCCCGTGTCGGGGCGGTACTGGATCGCCTGGGCCATGTGTCCGGCCTCGACTCGCTCGGCGCCTTCCAGGTCGGCCAGCGTTCGCGCCACGCGCACAGCCCGTCGCGTGGCACGCGCCGACCAACCCCATGTCGCTGCGGCGCGCACCAGCAACGCCCGGCCCTCGGTATCCGGATCTGCATGCCGATCCAGGGCTGCCCCATCCAATCCGGCATTCAGGCACCCCTGGCGCGCATATTGCCTGCGGCGGGCCGCCAGCACCCGGTCCCGGACCTGCGCCGAGGATTCGCCCGGCGGCGCATCCATCCACGCAGATTCCACCCCCAGGCCCACATGCAGATCGATCCGATCCAGCAAAGGTCCGGAAATCCGCGCCCGATAGCGCGCAATGGCCTCGCGCGAGCAGCGGCATTCCCGCCGAGGATGCGGGTGCCCATGCCAACCGCATGGACAGGGGTTCATGGCGGCCACAAGCTGAAACCGCGCAGGAAAAGCACAACTGCCTGCAGCCCGCGCGACCGTCACGCAACCGGTCTCCAGCGGCTCACGCAGGGCCTCCAGCGCCTGGCGATTGAATTCCGGCAATTCATCCAGAAACAGCACGCCATGATGCGCCAGGCTGATCTCTCCGGGCCGGGGACGGCTGCCCCCACCCACCAGCGCCGGCATGGTCGCCCCATGGTGCGGGGCGCGAAACGGCGGCACCCGGGACAGGACAGGCCCGGAGGGCCGGACCAGTTCGTGCACGGCTGCGACCTCCAGCGC
>Ga0265295_1003208_pt1 | contig 24347 bp, 20 predicted proteins | sample Munlansysbiofilm_FD_192503 | JGI IMG/M metagenome (GOLD analysis project Ga0265295, IMG submission 192503) | Leachate microbial communities from a municipal landfill in Southern Ontario, Canada - Methane capture system biofilm | ecosystem: Engineered > Solid waste > Landfill > Unclassified ... | reverse complement strand
TTTTGAAATATTTTGTAAAATTTCACGCCATTGAACAAACTCAATGTGGCCAAAAAGCTTTGGTGATGGAACTTGTAAAGAATGACTTGGGCGAAGTTGCTCACAACTTGACAACAAATCCCAGGCCGCTGGCCGATCAATTTTTTAAAACCCTTGAACGCATTCGCCGAGAAGTATTCATAAAAAATGCCATCGATCATTTTGGCATCGCATGCCGCAATATCCTTGTCCGTACAACAATAGAACCTGTAATTATTGACTTTCAAAACACAAAAGCACGCTTAAAAGGTCAGTTTTGGCTAAATATACCTTTTTTCGTTAGACAAAAAGTAACAAGAAAATTTCAACGAGTCTATACTGATCTTAAAGTTAACGACTTCACAAAAATTAAAAACATAGATGATATTTCTATTAAATAAGAAAAACGTTTTATATTTGCAAATTTACTATGAAAAATAAAAACAGTACTTTTTTTTTATTAAAACGAAGCTTAACCTACTTTCTTCCCTATAAGCTTCATATCATTGCTGCATTTTGCGGGCTTGGGATCGTGGCTCTGTGCACGGCCGGGGCGGCGTATCTGGTGCAACCAGCCCTTGACGACATCTTTATCAAGAAAGACAGCACCGCGCTCATGTTCATTCCCCTTCTGCTCATTGGCCTATTTGTAGCCAAAGGCGCCGGGCTTTTTGTTCAAAAATTCCTCATGTCCTATTGCGGACTCAAGGTGCTTGAGCGCCTGCGCTATGAGCTTTTCGCCAAAATCATCTGCCTGCCTGTAGATTTTTTTGGAGAAACACGGGTCGGCATGCTCATGTCGCGCATCATCAGCGACGTGAACCTTATCAGCGCGAGCCTGCCCGAACTCATCCGCATCATTCAGCATGCCCTGACCATGACCGGTCTCATCGGTCTGACAATCTATCGCGACCCGAAACTGGCCTTTTGGGCCTGCCTGGTCTTTCCGCTGGCAATTTATCCCGTTATTTTTTTCGGAAAAAAGCTGCGCAAGGTCGGTCGCAAGTACCAGTCCAAAATTGCGGATATTTCCTCCCACCTGCAGGAAAGCTTCAACGGCCTGCGTGTCGTGAAAGCTTTTGCGGCTGAAGAAATCGAAAAAGAAAAATTCGCACAGACCAGCAACAATCTGGTCAAAATAAGCGTCAAGGGAGCCATCTACAACCAGCTTTCATCCCCCATGATGGAACTCATCGGGGCACTCGGAGCAGGGCTTGTCATCTGGTACGGCGGCAGCGAGGTCATTGCCGGCAACCGGACTCCCGGCGAGTTCTTCTCCTTTTTGACGGCCCTGGTCATGCTCTATGACCCCTTCAAATCCATCAGCCAGGCCAACAACACCATTCAGCAAGCCATGGCGGGCGCGGAGCGGGTCTTTGAAATCCTTGATTCCAACGAATTACATGAAGAAACCGGCGGAACCAGGGTGTACAACCCGCCTTTCGCATCGCTGTCATTTGATGACGTCTCTTTTTTCTACTCGGGGAATCAGGAAGCGGCCCTGAAAAACATCAATCTTGAAATCAGGGCGGGAGAACGTGTCGCCTTTGTAGGACAAAGCGGTGCCGGCAAAACCTCCCTTGTGCAGATGATCCCCCGCTTTCATGATTGCCAGCAGGGCGTAATCCGGCTCAACGGGCATCCCATCGCAGAGTACACGCTGGCCAGCCTGCGCACGAACATTGGTATTGTTTCGCAGGACCCGTTCCTGTTCAATCTCTCGGTGCGGGACAACATCGCCTACGGCCAGGCCGAATCAAACCAACACAGGGTGGAGCAGGCAGCCAGGGCCGCCTATGCCCATGATTTCATAATGGAATTGCCGCAAGGCTATGACACTGTGGTGGGAGAAAAAGGGGTAAAACTATCCGGCGGACAAAAGCAGCGCCTGACCATCGCCAGGGCAATCATGAAAGATCCGTCGCTTCTGATCCTCGACGAAGCCACCTCGGCCCTGGACACCGAGTCCGAACGCATTGTCCAGAAGGCCCTGGAGAACCTGATGACGGGGAGGACCAGCCTCATCATCGCCCATCGCCTGTCGACGATCCTCACGGCCGACAAGATCGTGGTCATGGACGCCGGGCAGATCAAATCCGTGGGCAATCACCAAGAGCTGCTGGAAAAATGCCCCATCTACAAACGGCTGTACACGCTCCAGTTCCAGGCCCAGCCGGAAGAATGAGCGGCTTTTGCCGACTTACTTCGCCGACAGCCCGCACCCGCATACGGTCGAATTGTTTTTTTCCTCGGCGCAATACTCGGGAACGATGCGCCCCAAAACCGTTTTGACGCCCTCGCCCTCGAACCTTGCCCCCAAACTTTCGAGTTCAGTGAGCAGCTCCGTCAGTCTGGCCCGGTACTCCGTGCCCGAAAGGCCGTTCACAGCGCTTGGGGCCAGCACCATGATCTTTTCATGGCCCGTTTCGACGATGCCCTCACCTTCGGTGATAAGCTCCTCGTAAAGCTTTTCGCCAGGGCGCAGCCCCGTGAATTTAATCGCGATCTCGGCCGGATCCTTGCCGGACAATATGATCAGGTCCCTGGCCAGATCGGCGATGCGCACTGGCTGTCCCATTTTCAAAATAAAAATTTCACCTCCCTGCCCCAAGGCTCCGGCCTGCACGATGAGCTGGGCCGCTTCAGGGATGGTCATGAAGTAGCGAGTCACGTCCTGATGGGTGACCGTGACTGGCCCGCCGCGCTCGATCTGGCTGCGAAAAAGCGGAATGACCGAGCCCGAAGAACCGAGCACGTTGCCAAAACGCACGGCCATGAAACGGGTCGATCCCCCCTGATAGCCGCGCATGATAAGCTCCGCCACCCGCTTGGAAGCGCCCATGACATTGGTCGGACGCACGGCCTTGTCCGTGGAGACAAGCACGAAACGTTCGGCCTCGTGCCTGGCGGCGGCATCCATGACCGTTCGCGAGCCGATGATGTTGTTGGTCACAGCCTGCCAGGGATTGCATTCGAGCATGGGCACATGCTTGTAGGCGGCGGCATGGAACACGACCTGGGGAGAATGCGTTTTGAACACAGCGTCGACCAGCGGCGCATCCTGCACCTGACCGAGCACCGTCACATAGCGCGCAAACCCGCGCTGGTGCAGCATCTCCATTTCTATGGAATACAGATTTTCCTCACCGGCATCGAAAAGAACCAGCAATCTCGGTTCGAAGCGGATGATCTGACGGCAGAGCTCGGAGCCGATGGATCCGCCCGCCCCAGTGACCAGCACGACCTTGTCGCGCAAATACCCCTTGATCACTTCTTCATCGAGGCGCACTTCTTCCCGACCCAAAAGATCCTCGTAGCGCACGTCGCGCAAGGACTTGACCGAAACCTTGCCGCTGGCGATGTCAGCCATGGCCGGCAATTTCTTCATGCCCAGTTGCGCAGCCTCGCAGGCCTTCATGACCTGCCGCAGCCGCCCGCCCTCCTGATTCGCGCTGACCAGAACCTCGACGACGTCGGCGATCTTGGCCACTCGCGGAAGATCAGCAAACGGCCCGTACACCGGAAGATTGTGAATGCGGCGGCCAATACGCGTAGGATCGTCATCCACGAACCCGACAAGGCGCAAACCCGAATCCCGAACATCCAGGATTTCCTTGGCAATGCGCGCGCCTTCGTCATCCGCGCCGACCACCAGTACACGCGTACCGCCGGAGGGCGCGCACAAATTTTCGGGCAGAAAGACGTTACGCCACTCTCCGGGCCGAGAGGTGATCTCGTACAAAGAACGGATAAGCACCCGAGCCCCGCAGGCGAAAACAAAAGCCAGCAAGGCGTCCAAAATGAAAACGGAGCGGGGATAGCCTTTGAAATGCGCCGCAAAAGCCACATAAAAGACGAGAGCTGCCTCGGCCATGAATATAGCCCGGCCAATCTTCCAGAGGTCGGAAAGACCCGTGTAGCGCCACATGCCGCGATACAGGCCGGTCATCCAGAAAAAACCGATCTTAAACGCCACGGCTGCGGGCAAAAGGGAGAACAATTGGTTCAGAAAAGACGAGGGGATATTGAATTCAAAGCGAAGCGAGTATGCGGCAATGAGTGAAAGAGAAAAAAGCCCGGATTCCCCGGCAAGCATGAGGAAAAGATTTCTGTTGCGCCGAAAAATCATCGATTCCCACCGCCGTGTTCGGACTCTCGCATGGCGTTCCTCAAAACTATTGAAACAATGTCCGCATAATCTTTCATTTCTTCCATGGAAATTGTCGGGTGTACAAGCAAAAGAAGACTTCTGCGGCCCAATTCCGCAGCCACCGACAAACACTGAGCAGGCCCGAGTTCATCTCGCGCGAAAGCCCGTTCACGATAAATTTCGGGGCAAACTCCTGACAGGCAAGGCATTCCCGCAGCGTTAATCTCAGCGACAACCCGCTCCCGAGTCCAGTCGTCACGGAAGCCTGCCGCGTTCAAAGACAGGTAAAACTTATAGTAGGAATGGAAAAATTCCTTTCCGACAGCAGGTATTTCCACCCACGGCAACGGGGACAACCGCTTCGTCAATAATTCCGCGTTTTCCCGACGTAGCCGAACCCAATCGTCAAGTTTCTTGAGCTGAATCCGTCCAATGGCGGCCTGCATCTCCGTCATTCGCCAATTCGTGCCAAAGGACTCATGCAACCAGCGAAAACCCACGGGATGCGAACGGTGATACACGGCGTCCCAATTCTTGCCGTGATCCTTGTAAGCCCAGGCGCGTTTCCAGGCATGCTCGTCATCCAAAAGGAGCATGCCGCCTTCTCCGCCAGTAGTGATGATCTTGTCCTGGCAAAAAGAAAAAGCGGCCGCGTGGCCAAACGATCCCACTGGGCGTCCTTTATACCTGGCACCATGGGCCTGGGCGCAATCCTCTATAACGACAAGACCGTGCTCGCGAGCCAAATCCAAAATGGGGTCCATATCGCATGGCCAGCCGACCAGATGCACGCAGACAATGGCTTTTGTCCGGGGAGTGAGCACTCGGGCGATAGTTTCCGCGGTAATATTTCTGGAGATGGGGTCAACATCCGCCAATACGGGCACCGCACCTCTGGCAACGGCGCAACTTGCCGAGGCGATAAAGGTCCAGCATGAGGTCACGACTTCGTCACCCGGACCGATATCAAACGCCTGCAAGGCCAGCTCCAATGCCAGGGTGCCGTTGGCCAAAGAAATGGCATGCGCGCGGCCAACATACGTTGCGTATTCGGCCTCGAACAAGTGACACTCCTCGCCAGTCCAGTAGTTGACCTTTCCCGACTCTAAAACGCGCGTCACTGCCGCCTGTTCATCCTTCCCGAACGCCGGCCAAGGCGCTAATCGACTGTTCAGCACTTCTGATACCTCACTATGCGTGCCGGAGAACCCATGACAACGGCGTTGTCCGGAATATCCCTGACCACGGTGGAACCCGCGCCAACCATGACGTTATCGCCAATTTTCATGCCCTGGATGACCTGACTGCCAATACCGATCCAGGAGCCGTTCCCAACCGTGACATCGCCGCCCAAATGGACTCCGGGACAGATGTGGACAAAATCTCCAAGTCGGCAATCATGATCCACACTTGCTCCAGTGTTTATGATGCAATGCGCGCCGATTTGGGAGTCAACCTGAATAACGGCCCCGGCGCACACAACCGAACCCGGCCCAACCGCGCTCAGCGGGTCGGCCCAGGAATGAACATGCGTGGCAACCACCCAAACGATGTCTGAAAATTTTTCGGCGACCATTCTTCTGATCCTGCAATCGCCAATTCCGATAACGGCCTGCTCTCCAGGCAACCGACCGAACTCGTCAAGCGACCCCAGCACGGAAAGGCTGGAAATATTCGCTGCGCAAAGCTCCTTTGCGTCGTCGTAAAATCCGAGGGGCTCTATTCCCCTGGAACGCAAGACGCTCAGCACGACCTTGCCGTGCCCACTGGCGCCCAGAATATACACACCGCTCATTGCTCGCCTCGCGCCCGCTTCGAGCCTTTGAATCGCGGCATGGTTTCATGCCCGGTTGCGGCAATTCCGTCCCGCCGCAAAACGGCCCGAAGCGTCATCCAGAGAATTTTCACGTCAAGCGCAATGCTCTGGTGGTCCACGTACCAGACATCCAAAGCGAATTTTTCTTCCCAACTCAATGCATTGCGCCCATTGACCTGCGCCCAGCCAGTGATGCCCGGACGCACGTCGTGCCGCCTGGCCTGCTCTGAAGAATAAAGAGGCAGATATTCCATGAGCAAGGGGCGAGGACCAACAAGACTCATCTCACCTTTTAAAACGTTCCAGAGTTCGGGCAATTCGTCCAGGGAGGTCGCGCGCAAAAAACGCCCGAAAGGCATAAGCCTCTGCGCGTCGGGCAACAAACGACCGTTACCATCCTTTATGTCGCTCATGGTCCTGAACTTGTACATGGTAAAAGGCCTGCCGCCCAGGCCAGGTCTTTGCTGCGAAAAAAAAGGCGGCCAGCCCATCTTAAAACAAACCAGCAGACCGATAATAACCATGACGGGCAGAAAAAAAAGAAGCGCAGTCGCTGAAACCAGAACATCCAGGACGCGTTTCATCATTTGGCCCGATAAACCCGCGTCCAGGGAAATTTTTCATCGACAAGCTCGAAATGCGGTTCAAAGGATTTCACGTCACCAATGAGCATCTGTACCATCATGGATCGATACATCTTGGTGTCCATCAAAAAAACCTGCTTGGAAATTTGATTGATAAGCACGTGCTTGTCGGCATTTTTGGGCCAATCGTAATGCCGAACCCCGCTCTCCACGATCATATCAAGAGAATCGACGGGTACCCTGGCGCCATTGACCACGGCAGCGCCCGCCAACGTATCAAGCTCGACCTTTCCGCGCACCTGTTGAATCTTGCCCGAGGAAGCTTTGCCTTCAATCAGATCCCAATTGCCGTAATAGCTGATCCAGTTGGCCAAACGCAAATTTTCCCATGAAAGCACCAGATATTGGGCTGGCAGATCAGTAGGAAAGTTCTGCTGAGCCAAAGCCAGACCGTTGATAAAAGCGCTTGCTTCGGGTGCACCCATAGTTTCAAGTCCGGCCACAGGATTGGACCAGTAATACGTTGCCGCGTCTGCATCATCGGAATTCTCGCGCTGAGTCTGAGTCACGTATTTCATGATCTGACTGGCTTGAAGCGCTGAAGGAGTGCCGTGCACGCGGGCCAATGGGTAGAGCCAGGCGCCACTATGCGCGCCACCATCCCCGAAAGTCAGGCGCTCGGCATAATATTGGCCAGCGTATCCGTAATCCCACCACTGCCACAGCCGGGCATCAGGCTCGACCTTATCGCGCAAATCCAAAAAAGTTTGCGCGTAATCCCTGGGAAGCACAGGAATGGCCCGCACCTGGCTCATCATCTCTGCAGCCGGCCAAAAAACAAGACAGCAAAGCGCAAGCTGAACTATCCAGCGTCGGCCTTGCGATTGCCCAAATCTGCGCATCAATTCCGACACACCGAAACCAAAACCTACCCCTATAGCAATTCCACCATACATGGCGAAGCGGTTTCCAAGCTTCACGCTGGCAATGCCAAGAACAAGGAAAGGTAAAAAAACGAGCAACTGCGGACGACGAACCACCGCAAAAATGTATCCCGTCACGCCAATAGCAAACAACAGAACATGGCCTGCAATACGTTGAGTCATCTCCAGCCATTGCAGATTTTGCGCCTCGCGAACACTTTGCACTATATCAGGAAGTTGGAGTCCGCTCGAATTGCTTGAAAATTCAGCTGGCTGAGTTTTTGCGTACACCGCGATCATATTGAGATAGACAAGGATCTTCTCATGCAGGTCGGTAAGGAAAAAAATAAGAATAGTCGCGGAGAGCAAGGCCGCCATTCCGATCTTTTGCTTGAAAAAGATCGGAGACACCAACAGCGCTAGCGCCACAGCGATAGCCAGGATAGCACCCGGTAGCCCTCCGAACGCTAGGGAATAAACCACAATCAAGGTCGCCCAAAGCTCATATCTGCGCCCTCTTGATGTATAACCAAAGCCCAAAATGGCGGCAGTTCCGATCACCGCAAGCAGAATACTGCCGCCCTGATTGTAAACAAAAAAGTTCAATGCTCCACAAAATCCAGCAATAAGAGCAAGTGAAACCGAAAGCCCGGAACGACCTTCAGTATTTTCCGAAGCACTGGCATGGCCAAAATTGGATTGTTCAATCAGCATGGCGACCAGGGCGCAGGCAAAAGACAAGGGAAAAAACAGAGCGAAAAGATCCGTGTCACAAAATCCCAAACGCGTGCGCACAAGAAAGCCAATACTGGAGGCTGCCATCACGGCAAAGATGACCCCAGCCTCGGTCGCACGCATGAATCGTGCGAGCAGGCAGGCTGGCAATGCGAGCCATGGAACGATCAAAACAGGCAACCAGAAGCCTATTGTCCCGAATTTCCACCCGGAGATTTGATTAATGAGGCGAATAAGCTTGGCCAAGGCTGAATGGGCATAGCTGCCAATACCTTTTGCTCCGGCAAGCCAGGCATATGCGTCGTGAGTGGCCATGAGCGGCTCATTACCTACAAAAAGATACTCTGACTGCCAGAATTCAAGCTCTATGAGCCTAAGAGCCACGCTCAGCATGAAAGCCACAATAAAGGCAAAAAGCGCTTCTCCATTCTCGCCAAGTTTGAAGATAGCGCTTTTTTGACCCTTGATAGGGTCGACAGATTTATCAAACACGCCCATCAGGCACTCCGTAAAGGTCAAGATACTGACGCACCACGTGTTTCACATCAAACTCCCTAACTGCTTTTGCCCGCCCGTTTAAGCCCATTCGCTCCCGAAGCTCACTGTCCCCGAGCAGCGTTGCGATGCGATCCGCCAAGGCCCTGCTATCTCTAACCGGAACCAGAAAACCATTCACCCCGTCTTCGACCACCTCACGGCAGCCCACCGTGTCCGTAGTAACGATGGGCTTGGCCATGGATGCCGCCTCCAAGAGGGTACGCGGAACCCCTTCGCGATAGCTCGGCAAGACGTAAACATCGCATAGCGCTGTCAATTCTGCAATATCCTGGCGATGCCCCAGCCACATCAGGTTCGGCTGGCTCATTAGATAATCGCGGGTTGCGGAAGAAGGGTTGCCCTCGTCAATATCGCCGACCAAAAGGAACAAAACGTTTGGGTCACTTTTCCGCAACTGGTTTGCCGCGGCGATATATTCCGCCAACCCCTTGTGCCAGATGGCTCGGGCGACCATGAGCACGATACGAACTCCATTCTGCACCCCAAGCTGCTGACGCAAAGCTGACGCATGAACTCTATCAGGTCGAAAAAAATCCGTATCAACTCCTACGCTGCGAATTATTCGAATTTTACTTCTGGGAATCAGGTGGCGAGAGAGGAAATAACGCGGGTCATCACTATTGACGAACACTGTCGCTTCGGACAGTCGGCACGAAACTCTATATAAATTTTCCATGCACTCGCGAACAAAACGGCTTTTCAGGGAATGATCGACATAAAATGAACCAAGACCTTCGACTAAATTGTAGATAGTTGGAACTCCAGCCAATATCCCGGCAATTGTCCCATAAATGTTTGGTTTAGCAGTAAACGTATGTAAAATATCTGGCTGAAGATGCCGCAAAATTTTTGCCAAACGGAAAATTACTGAAACCTCTTGCAAAGGAGACAAGCCTGAACGGTTGATCTCATAGTGTATGGTCTCAACCCCATACTCAATAAAACGGTTCGAAAATTCACCTTTTGGACAGATAGCATACACTTGGTGGCCATTTGCTACAAGTAATTCCATTATGGGAAGACGAAATAAAAAAAGGTTTGCATCAAGATGAGAAAGAAAGGCTATCTTCATTGTTGTAGCGGTTTTCATGCACGATCTTTATCAGAAATAATACTATAAATAACTTGTAGTGTTTCTTCAGCTTTAGCATCCCATGAATGTTTGCGATGCACTTCTTCCGCCCCCCGCTTGCCCATCTCACGGGCACGATCAGGGTCGGAAGCTAACTGGGCAACAGCTTGGGCCAATGCTTCCGGATCACCTGGAGGCACGACAATTCCACATTGATGCTCACGAACAAAATCAGCCATGCCTGGCCAATCTGAAACAATAACAGGCACGCTGCACGCAAGACTTTCGAATAATTTCAAAGGAAAAAGACCAGTAGAGCATCTATGGCCAACCTGCGGAGAAAGGGCGCACAGGGAATTACGGACAATTCCTGCCAAAACTCGTTGTTCGACGGATTCAAAGTGATACAAAAATCTAGAAGAACAAGCCGCCTCATTTACCTTCTGGCTCTCAACCCCGTCTCCAACGATGACCAAAGCAATGTCTTTGGGCCATTGATTAGAGCGAAAAGCATCCAACATTACATCTACCCCTTGCCAAACAGACAGTGCTCCAAAAAAAATAACATACCGATCAGGAAGACAAAATTCACCAAGAAAAGATGCCTTATGGTCAAAAATAGATGTATTAGCACCATTAGATATAATATAAACTTTTCTATGTTTACTTTCTTTAATTGCCCATTCAGCAAGCAGAGGAGTTACTACGATAACTGCATCAGCCCACTTCAGTTGTCGGCGCATAATAAAAATAAAAAAACCTTGAATTTTTTTGGTCCAAGAATACGAGAGAAAGAGATCTTCGTATGGCCCATTAACCTCTTGTATAACCGGGACATTTCTAAGTTTTGCCCATAAAGCCACAAATATCGTTGCGAAATGCCAGCGAATATAGATCACTTCGGGGGTGTTTGAAAAAATCAGTTTGCATTGAGTATTCACAAACCCGAGCAGACGAGCAAAAAAATTTGTCTTACACGCTGATTTTTCATGTCGCGGCTCGAAAAGACGTGCCTCCACGCCCCTGCTCTGCAATCCCAAAATTATTTCGTGCACATGTGAATATGAAGCTTGTCCTTGCCGTGTTGCTTGCAAGCATAGATAATACAAAGAAATATTACTACCCATTATAGCACAATTCTTCCAATAACTGAAGAAGCTTTGATTTTATAGAAATTAAGCAACATATCGAGAAATAAGAGATTTTCTTCCAAAAAAATATATTTTCTTCTCTGTCATAACCTTACCCCAAAACGTTTCACCCATTCTCCAAAATTTACCACTCTCCAAGGCCAAAAACTGAACCGCTTTTGACCTTTGACAATTTGGTCAAACTCTAATCTGACTGCCTCAGAATCAAAGCACACCCCCGCAATTTCAAGGGTCTGCTCGATTTTCTTTTTAAAAAGTTCCGACAGTCTATCGCGCACCCAAATTTCCTCTGGTGTCACAAAACCCAATTTATCTACTCTTGTTCGCACTTCTTCAGGCAAACATCCGCACATTGCTTCACGCAGAACCCGTTTTGTCAAACCCTTGGATATCTTAAATTCATCTGGCAAACCCAACACAAATTCAACGATACGATAATCCAAAAAAGGAACTCTTGATTCGACAGAATGAGCCATGGAGTCTCTATCCTCCCAATGCAAAAGCATTTGCAAGTTAGAAGCAGACAATTGCGCTCTGGAGAGACTTAAAATAGTTCCGTCTCTGGCACCTAGCTTACCTAAAGGATCGACCGGCTCGGCAAGCATATTCTTGATATTCAACCAAGTTGGACTAGCATGAACGTACCCTCCGATTCTCCGCAAACACTGAGCAAAATTCTCGGGTAACATATACGGAAGCATATACTTTATTGATCTACAGTAAGAATACCCATGCAAGCTCCGTATCCCTCGGATCTCTTGAAAAAAATTGATTCCTCTTAGATTCTTGGCCAACGTTGCCAAACGCGGACCAAAAAAATTATGATACCCGCATAGCTGCTCGTCAGCGCCCTGTCCATCAAGCATGACCTTGACATCGTTCTGAGATGCTAATCTAAACACATTCCACTGAGCATAAATACTTGTTGATCCGAATGGTTCATCTTGGTGCCAAGTTATATCAGAAGATTCTTCGAACAACTGATCCAAAGCTGGATAGACATAATGAGCGTCCACTCCTGTCTTGGCGACAACAAGGTCAACCCATTTTCGCTCGTCAAAACGACCCACCTCCGAGCATGCCGAAAACGTCTTTTGCAAAGACTGCAATCCCTCTTTGCGTAAAAATTCATTTAGCACACAAACAATAGAGGACGAATCAAGACCTCCTGAAAGGCATGAACCAATGGAAACATCAGCTCGTAGACGCAAGGCAACCGACTGCTCGAACAGCTCGCGGAATTCCCGCGCGGCTTCCTCAAAGTTCCCAGCAAACTCTTTTGGACGGAGTTCATACCAGGCTCGTGTTGTAAGTGAACTTCCGGGCGGTAAACCACCGGCCTCATCAACCGAGAGAGTCACGCAATGTCCGGGCCGGAGTTGATACACTCCGGAAAACATTGTTTCCTCAGTATGGTCCGTTATCCCAAAAACAAGGTAGTCGTAGGCCCTTTGACCATTTACCCTCGCACTCCAGTCAGGCAATACCGTGAACTGCTTAATTTCAGAGGCAAAGGCGAAAAGGCTCTCCGACGATGTCCAATAATAAAGGGGCTTCACCCCAAAACGATCGCGCGCCAGAAACAATGTCCTAGCCTGACTGTCGTAGATTGCAAAAGCCCACATACCGTTGAACTTGGAAAGACAATTCTCTCCCCATTCAGCGTAGGCGGCAATGATGACTTCGGTATCTGTCCGAGAAACAAATGAATAGCCAAGCATTTCGAGTTCGGCACGAATCTCTACATAGTTGTAGACCTCACCGTTAAATACAATCCAGTACCGACCGTCCAAGGAACTCATGGGTTGATGGCCAAGAGGTGAAAGGTCCAGGATCGCTAGGCGGCGATGGCCAAGACCGAAATAAAAATGGTCTTCGGAACAGACGCTTGAGGATGGCGTGTAAGGTAAATCCGATTTCAAGACGTCATCAGGCGTATCAGGCCCGCACCTTGGAACCGCTTGACCACCAAAGCCCGTGAAAAGGACGAAGCCCTCGTCATCGGGACCGCGATGACGAACACAGTCCGTCATTAGCTGAAGAGACCCTAGAGGCAGTGGGGCGGAAGAAATGATGCCAGCAATTCCACACATTTTATCGATAATCCGTTAAGTATGATAAGTTGAGTGCGTGCAATTTTACAACTTCACAAACCTGACAAGACAGAAAATGAATAATAAATGAATGCGTTTTAAATAATACTAAAATTCATAGATCCGTCTGCCCAATCGCCTCAACAATATCATGCTTAATCCGCTGTGCAATTGTGATAGGATCATGCCATTTCTCAACATAGTCCCTGCAGCGTTTTGCGAGTCTATACAACTCTTCATGTGACATTTCCAATATTTGCATCAATCCTTGTTCTATTGTATCTGGGGAGACATTAATAATTGGCAAGTCTTCTCTCATTTGCTCAGGAATGAAAACCAAATCATCCTCACGTATATAGGCCAAAACCGGCTTCCCAAGCGCCATGCACTCAACAGCAAAACCGCCATACCATCCGGCAAAAAGCTGATCAACAACTACATCAATTGATTTATAGCGTTCTTTAGCCTCCAAGTTACTAAGCCCTTCTATAAGCACAAACTCAAATTTGTAACCTGCAACCTGTAAGCGATCGACAGCAGCAATGATCAAATCCGTACCCTTAACTCCACGATGAGAAGGAGCATGACCAATCCGCAAAGGTCTATCCTCGAGTTGTGTATAGACGGGAGACCACTCTGACAGGCTGATGTTGCTGTAGGGCAAAAATTCAGCTCTTTCTGGGAGGACATGCAGCAAATCTGGATTCAAAGCATAAATCTTGTTACAATATCTGCTTATAAATTCAATTTGTTCGCGCTTAAGAGAATCTGATGCTTTTGTATAATAATTTGAATCAACTTGAGTGGCTATCGAAATTGCAAAATGACTTACACAATAGTCACCTTGTCGCGCATCATCCCCTTGATACTGGATCAAAACAATTTTTTTTAAATATTTTAAAAATAAAAGCTCAATTTTTTGCATCAGAGATGAATATGATGAATACAAAAAAAGAAGCATCTTACCAAGCGAGGGATTCATTGCCTTAGGAGCGGATGCAACAGGTTTAAACAATGTCCTCCCAAAATTAAAAAAAATTACGTCATAAAAAAAAATATAACGCAAGGCCCATAACTTTTTTATTTCTTGAAGAAAAAAACCATCTTTTGAAGAGCAAATAAATTTATCGGATGGATAATTTAAATAGTTGCCTCGCAAAGACCAAGACTCGCTTTTAAAACCCATTAAATTCAAATGTTGAGAAATTGAATGAGGATTACCGCCAACGGTACTCGGAAGATGCAATACTCGAATAATTTTATCGTTCATAAAATAAAATCTGAGAAAATTAATAATACAATTTATAATAAAACATCATTTAAAGAGTTTAACAGTCGATATTGAGGCTGTATTAATTGCCTACACATAGCTGCATTGTTTCCGATTAGATCTTGCGGATCCCCAAATTGTGTTTGAAAAATTGGCTTCTTTCCCAAAAATTGCCCCATTCCTTCACAAATTTCACGAATAGACAAAACGTCTGGCCCAGCTATATTAAAAGTGGCACTTTGCTCTAAACTCAAGGCAGCCATAATGGCTTCCGAAGCATCATGAACATGGACAGGATTAATCCGAATCCCATTTTGCCCCTGTAGCATAATTGGACGGTCAGCACTAACATTATCCATTAATCTAGGAATGAGCATTGCCCTATTTTGGCCTTTACCAAAGATAAAAAATGGCCTGAGAACAACGACTTGAAAAACTGACGCATAGCTTTGCACCAGAATTTCTCCACACATTTTACTTCCTAAATAATAACCCAACTGGCCTGGTGGAGCTATTGGAGAATTTTCCTTTAATGAATTTGAACTATTACCATAAACACCGCCAGAGGAAGCAAAAATAAATTTTTCAGCATTAACTTTATGTGCATAGTCAAGAAGTCTGGCTGTAGATGCGATATTGACCTTGAAAACATCCATGCATCCGTTCGGAAAATTACGAAACTGTGCTGATTGGGCCAGATGAATAATCACATCAGCATTAGCAGGCAATTCTTCAAAACTCCATTCCAAAGAAAGATCAATCGTCAAATACCGAACATTTGGAACTGGATTTACCGGCATAGTATGAACTATTGCCCATATGTCAAAGACATCAACTAGAATATCAAGCAGTGCACGTCCAAGTAGGCCGTTCGCACCTGTAACAACAAGGGTTTTATTTTTTTTAATCATTTTTTATCCTGGAAAACACCCTAACGTTATGGAATATTTCGACCGCGAATGGTGATACCATAATGATCGACTTTTCGATGAATAATTTCAAGCCCGCTTAAATTAAACCATCCCTCTACTTCAGAAAGCGTGTGTCGAGTTGCGACTTGAGGATGATACCAATCGTAATTTACTAGTACATTTTCTTCATACGTTATATTTGGGTTCCAGTAGCATTTAGCAAAAAAATGATATATAAATCGTTGAACTTCGTACTCTCCTTCTTCAATTCCAAGCGAAGTTACTCTTGGAACATGCACTTTCAACCCAGACTCAAACAATACCCTTCCAAGTTCAGTAATCTCTCGGCATTGAATCATAGCCTCATCATAAGATAAATTTGCTATTTTTCCACGAACATAATCGTCAACAAATTCTCTTGCTGGAGCTTTTTGCTTATATACATATATTGCAATCTCACCTTGAGGCGCAAGTAGATTTCGAAGGTTTTCAAATGCCCGCGCAGGATTGTCAGTATGGTGCAAAACCTCCTGACAATAGATAAAGTCAAACAACCCTAAGCCAGACAGGTCACCGAGCAAATCTCTGCTTTCTATGTGAACGGCCGGTACGCTGGCAAAGTTTTTTTTCGCAACATCAGCTGCCACAAGATCTATACCAACAATTTCGGAATTCGCTGCCGCCAATTTGCGTAGCAAAGCGGTAACTCTGCCATTTCCACATCCTGCATCCAAAATACGCTTACGATCAGCTAAATACGCAGCAAAAGCCTCTAAGCTATTAAATCCATTGCGGTCTAAAATCCAGCGTTGAGTATCTGAGTCTTCACTTAATGTTTCTTTCCAGAATGCGTCTACATTATTTTCCCATTTGTTTTTAAAACTTTTAGCTGTTTGATCTGACATATGCATCTCTTTAAATTTAAATATTCTAATTTACATGTTGCGAAAAATAAAAATTGAAATTTTCAATACACTATTATAACCTAATTAAACATACTCTAATTAATAAATATTTTTTTATTGCAACAGGCTGAACGGCAAAGAATATAACAGACAGCTATAATTGTTAAATACAAAATAGATTTTAACAAAATTTTCACTATATTGATGTGATTATTAATACTATATAAAGCACTAAGCTCTAAGAAAACCGCTAAAATTAAAATAAATATAAAAATATGCCACCGAATTGGCAATTTATGCAAACGCTGTGTAAAATATAAGTAGCTAATTGTAAGCGTAACATGTGAAAACATAGTTGCCCACGCCGCTCCACATGCTCCATACTTAGGAATAAGAATAAAGTTCAGAATTAAATTTATTACTGCGGTAAACCATGCAAGACGCGCAAATACGGATGTTTTTTTTTCGATGGATATCCCGATTGCGGCAATCTGCTGAATTGCTTGCACAACAACCCCAAAGGACAAAATCGTTAAGGGCATGGCGCTTTCAGTATAGCTATCAGGCATAATCAGATACATGAGTTCTCCAGAAAATAGCGCTATCCCCCCTCCGACAACAACCATAACAAATAGCAGCAACAGCAATACATTTGCATATGTCTGACGATATCCAGCGGGATCATCCGTGCGAATCTTGATGGCGACAGGGCTCCAAGCCTGCCCGAAAGCAGCTGATACAAACAACACTATCGTCGAAAAACGAAATGCCACGGAATATATGCCCACTTCTTCCACCGAAGACATAGATGCAAGCATCCACCGATCCATGGAACCGAACACCCAATATGCCAAGCTCATAAAAATGAATGGATACCCAAATCGTACCAACTCGACGACCCATTCTCGGTCAACACGCATCGTCAAATCGCTTCGAATAAAATAAAGCGCCACAGGGAGCACAGCCAGCATTGCAACCGCTTGCATGCTGAGCAAACCGTCCACGCCCCACCCTAATTGAACAACAGCAATAACGGCAGCAATGGCACCTCCAACACGAAAGAATAATGAAACAGCCATAAAACGCCAAGGTGCAAATTGAAGCCTCAGGACATCCAAAGCAAACTGCAGCCATTGGCTAAAAACCAACAAAAAAAGCGACGCCGTCAATGCCACCCAAGTCATAGGCAAATTGGCCTGTCTCACGAATGGAAGAATCACCGGGATACTCATTAAACCAAGACTAATAGCCAACACACCAAAGCCCAGAAGCACACCAAAGCCTGAAGAAACCAAGATCGGACGCTGTTTGGGTTCTGTGTCTCTGTCCCAATAAAAGCGCTGCGTAGAATTATTCAGGCCGCAGTTCATCACCAAGCCCACCAAGGTCGTCGTAGTGGTCAGTAGCTCAAGAGCACCAAAAGCTCGCGGAGATAGCACCGCCGCAATCAGGGGAAACGTAAAAAAAAGAACGCATTTACTGAAAAAATCAGCTCCGCCGTAAATGACGGAATCTCTTGCAAGGCGACGAAACACCATCAGTCAACGATCCGATTATTTACAAGAGGATGCTTGATCTTGGGACTGCGATTAGGGTAATCTCCCAATATGGGGTGGTAGAGGTTGATCAGCGACTCTTTGCGACCATACACATAGTCTATTACATTTGAAAATAGATATTGGGCCGAATCAAGACCATGATATTTTTCCACATACGCCCGACCAGCCATGCCTAATTCTCGCCTTAACTCTGGCCTAGTTACTAATTTTCTCAAAACTTCTGTTATTGTTTCTGGCGAAGAGGAGACTAAAGGGCACTCATTAAAGTAACTCCAGCGTCTAAGCACAGTAATATAAAATTCATCATCTAAATTTGAAATAGTAGGAATACCAGAACACATTCCTTCAATTGCATTCAATCCATGCCCAGAACACACTAATTGATCTACTAAAATATCTGCTGATGTTTCTAAAACTTTTTGAACTTCTGTATTCGAAATCTGTTCAAGTAACTTTAATTCAACGTTCAATCCTTCTTCTTGTAAATTTGTAACAGCTTCGATTATAAATTCAGTACCCTTAAATCCTCGATGATTAGGCGCATGAACTATAACTACTTTTCCATGTATTCCATCGCCCAAATCATTTTTTATACTCGATTTCCATTTTTTTAAGTCGATCATCAATGAATTTGGAAGCAAAACATCCCACCTTCCAAAACCATCAGGTCCCATAAAGCAAGGGATTACCGCATGCGCATGCGCACACCAATAGTCTACTTTTTTGGCAATTTGTCGTTGCTTCTTTGCTGCGGAAGGATAAGATGAAAGAAGCCCATGAATAGTTCCTAAGGAACGAATCCGATTATAAATATACGCATCTGAACCATATGGTATGACAACAATCTTTTTCCCAGAAAGCTTAAACAGTTGTGCCTGCAAAAACCAAGCAGGTGTTGAACCAATAAAAAAACCATCAAATGATATGAAAAAAACATCATAAACAAACAAAGAATGCAAAAATGCTATGTATGGCTTAATAAAATTAAAAGCGAAGAAATATTCTTCACGTAGCAACTTATCCCAATCAGACCTTTTATTTATTGTAGTATAATAATCAGTTGTAAAAGTTTCTGAAAAATAACCTTTTTCAACCATCGAATTAGACCAGTAAGAATTATTGATAATTGGCGTACTTCCCCATACGAGCTTTTTTTGACTACGATTACACAAGCAAGCAAATCTAGCAATAATAGCCAAAGGAAATGAAACTATAAAAAAAAATATAGAAAAAAAATATAGAAAAACTTTATTTAAAATAAAAAAATTTCTTCGCATTTTACTGTACGCTCGCGAAAATTATAATTTTAATAATAATATAAACATAAATTAATACATAGCTGCATTTCAAAGCTTTTAAATAATCAAGGCAGAGAGAAAAATATCCATCTTCTACAGCTTTTGTTAATTAGACGACTTGTGTTCACTATTAATTTGTAAAAAAGCACGCGCAGAATGGATAAGAGAGTTCATAAAAATCATGCAATATACACGCTTACTCGCCTAACGAAGAAATTAACTTAACAATATCTCCAACTGTAACAAATTTATAAATATGATCTGCTGTTATCTGAATATTGTAATTTTTATCTAAAAAAATTATAAGAGAAATTTTTCCCATTGAATCCCATTCCTCTAAATCTACAAGCAAAGTCTCAGTATTAATATTTTTATTATTTATACCTAAAGCCTCTGAAACTTTTAAAAGATAATTATTCATATATACCTTCTTGTGGTTAAATATCAGAAAAGTGAACAATTGTAGCGCCCCATGAATACCCGACGCCAAACCCAGCAATTAAAACCGTATAATTCGACTTAATTTTACCAGCTTTTATAGCATGATATAAAGCGATTGGTATAGACGCAGAGACAGTGTTTCCACAAAATTTTAAATTAACATAAAATTTCTCTTTTGGAATTCCTATTTTTAAACGCAAATTTTCGAGTAAAAATGCATTAGCTTGATGAAAAACAAATAAATCGACATCGTCAATTGTTAACGAATTTCTATCAAGTGTCGAAAATATTAATTCAGGAACTGTTCTAATAGTAAAAGAAAAAATTTCAGGACCGTTCATATAAAGGTTTTCAAGCGATCTAATATTACCAGCTTCGTCAGACGATTCAATCCTTGTCTCAGAAGAATGCGGAATTGCCCCCCCCCCTGATGGTACTATAAGATGATTGAAACCAGAACCATCTGTCCCAAATACAAATTTACCTATATTATTAACGCTTTTTCTTGTTAGGTGCAGCGCCGATGCCCCGTCACCAAATATTGTACGAGTGCTCTTATCATTAAAATTAATATATTTTGAATACGTCTCTGCCATAATTAAAAGAATATTAGAACATGCTCCAGCTAATAAAAGACCTTGCGCAAGAGACAATCCATAAACAAATCCTGAGCATCCTAAATTAAAATCTAATGCCCCAATATTATTGGACAAACCTAGACGATGTTGAATCAGGCAAGCAGTAGTTGGCAAACTATAATCTGGACTTTGAGTACACAACAAAACAAAATCTATACACTTTATATCAAGACTATGCTCATTAATAAGATTTTGAGAAGCTTGCACAGCAAGATCAGATACTGTTTCTTTACAAGCAATGTGCCGCGATTCTATACCTGTTTTGCTGTAAATCTTTTCAGCTGTCCATCGTGGATCGTTAAAACCCAACTCAAGATCATGATTAGTAAGTATTGTATCGGGCAAGGCAATTGATATTTTCAAAAAAACCTCCAGTTCTTTTATAAAAACTCAATCCACCCAAATCGCCAAACAAAACCCTAATTTACCATAAGAATCACCATTATAAAGCATATACAAATCATCCTCCCATTTAAAAACGTTTGGATAACATAGCATATCTTGAGCATGAGTAGTATCCACTGTAATTCCTGCCAAAGAATCATTTCGAATCCAATTGTAAGAATCTACTGATTCTGCATAACCTATACGATATTTATTTATCTTTGAATCGACGTAAGAAAACCACATCTTATAAAAACCATTATTAATTTTTAAGACAGAAGAACGCGCCACATTAGTTTCTTTATCTTGAAGATCAATCGCAATTCGCCCGTCTCTAACCCAATTTATACCATCTACAGATTCTGCATATTTAATGTGATAATAAGATTGAAGATTATTATACTTGTTTCTAACCCATTTTAGCCCAGAAACATATGTCATCTTCCAAATATTGTTATCAATAAAAACATTTGGCGAAGTTACTAAACATGGATCATACATACTCCTATCTAAAATAGGAGAAATTGAGTATTTTTTAAATGTACTTCCATCAGAACTTATGGCAAGCCCTATTGATGCGTAAAAAAGGGGCGCTTCTATCCCCTGTGTCCAACCTATATAATATAAAAAATAATTTTTATTAACTTCTACAATAGAAGACGGATAGACACCATTCCAATCAAAACAACCTACACCGCCTGGTTCCAATATTGGATTATTTGCTATATAATAATAATCACATCTTGTATTATCTATCACTATATCTACATAAAAAACACTTGAAAATTGCTTTTCATTTCTTGAAGCAAAAAAAACTCTAACTTTATCGTTTAAAACAAGAGCTGTTGGTAATTGAGCATGAGAAATGAAACCTGTAGGTAAAAATGATGACACATTAAAAAATGATATTTTTTTCCACATAATCAATCTTTATATACTAAAATTGTCCATTCCCATAAAGGATAGTCATGCAGCAATGAAACTTTATTTGAAATATGATTTTTACAAAATTCAAACCATAAAGAAGGATTTCCATAATAAAGATTAGGCTTTTTCCAATCTACGAATGTACTTAGTAAATTAAAAGAAAAACCTTTAACTGAATTTAAAGATAACTCGATAATTTTATTGCGAATATAAATCTCCCATTCAGCATCTGTAGCATCAAACTTAACATTAAAAGTGCCACATACAAAAGAATAGTCAGCGCTAGATTGCAGACAGTCATTGTTTAATAAATTTATGCGAGCCTTAATATTTGAAGAACTGATGTACCCTGCTGCAGCTTCTAGCATTTCGCTGCTGATATCATAGCCATTATACTCACTAACAGAAAACAATAAATCTTGCTCTAAAAATTTAATTAATCCTGCGTAACCACAACCAAAATCATTTACAGAAAAGGAAATATCTTCAGGATCAATTACTTGTGTTAATTTTTTGTAACGAAGTGCGTGCCCTTCTTTAGTGCTCCAACCAACGGATTCTGATGTAACACCTTTAGACTTAATATTTTTTGAATACATTGATTGAATGTTAACTAATTGCCGATTAATACTCATCCTAGAACTCCTATTAAAGAAGCTATCCCACCTGGAATTTTTCTTGTAGGCTCATGTATATAGGCTTCACAATCTTTTGTACTCCTAGAAACAATAGATCCAGGCCCGATAAAGCAATTATTTCCTACTGTTATATTGTCATGCAAAGCAGCATTCACTCCGATAAAGACGTTATCACCAACAGAGCACAAACCAGAGACGACTACATGAGAAGTCAAAAAGCAGTGAGAGCCAATTTTTGAGTGGTGTCCAATATGATTACCACTCCATAAAATTGTATTATCGCTAATTGTAACAAAAGGCTGTATAGTATTTTTTTCAAAAATAAAGACATTTTGTCCTATATTATTAGATTTCCATATTTTCACATCAGGATGAATAAATGTTGCAAACTGAAATTTTTGTTTCCTTAAATCTTCGTATATTTTTTGTCGTACTTTATTCATCTCCCGCATTCCTATTGCCACAAAAATATGGAATTCATTAGGGTCGAATAAATACTTCAATTTGTTAACATCATACAACGGGCAGTCAAAAACTTCATCTGATTTTTTATATTCTAAATGACATGCGAAGCCTTCTACTATAAAATTTGTATATTCTTCAAAATAAATTTTTGCAATTTCGGCAAACGGACCCGTTCCGATTATGATTAATTTACTCATTTTATAGGCTCCTATTTTGCAATGACGAAAATGGAATTAAGTAAAAATTTGGATAATATTTTAATATTTCATCTTTACTTTTCATTAATATTTTCTCTTTATAAATAATACTATAATAATAATATCGATATTCTGTTGTATACCATTTTTTTTTAAAATCATAAACTCCAGATTGACTTAACCATGTCCCACCCCAATTCCAATTTTCATAACCTTGAATACCAGACAAATACATGGCTTTATAAATAATCAACGAGAGAGGCTGAATCGCCCTAAATTCATCTACAATCACTGGAGTAAAATACTCAACTGTCTTGTTAAAATAAAAAACTAATAGGCCAGCAACAGCCTTGCCATTTAACGTAGCCAAATAGACCCCCCAATCTTTTTGATCCAGAAGCCTAGGAACATTATCAAAAAAAAATTTTTCTTTTGCTATTCCACCAATAGCGCGTATATTTGCTGCATGAGTTTTGTAAATAAAATCAAGTGCTTCTTTGTTTTTTTTAAACTCGATTTTTATACCTTCACGAATCGCCTTTCTGATATTTCTCGGTCGTGGATTATCATAAAGTGCCAACAATTCTGATTCGCTTACGTTTTTTGGTAAATGTGTTACCTGACCGATTCTCTCATCTTTATGACTATATTTAATATTCTTTTCATATACTTCGAAATCTTTCCTTAATGGATTTGTAATTATTGTAGCACTTGCAGCACCAGAATTTTCAGCAATACTGTAATAAGCATTAATCAAAGATAGTTTAGAATCTATATCTTCTTGCACTTGAACAACACCGCCATTACTACCATAGTACGCAAATGAATTATAAACCGAACCAAAAGGCCCATCTTTAACTACATACGGTAAATAACCCGCTATTTTTTTATTTTTTTTTGCTACTAAAAAAAACACATCGACATTTAAACAGTGTGAAATTAGCTTTGCGAATGATGTCGATGTATAAAACAAACTGTACGGGTCACCCAGTGCAAACTTATCAATTTCTGAATCTATCGAATTTAATTTTATATTTTCAATTGTTATCATAAAAATACTCTTTTAACCATGCATTAATGTTTATCAGCGACCATATAAATAATCTCTTATTACTTAACCCTAAAATATGTTCGCCGACCAAGTCTTTCAAAATATTATAATTTAAAACATTGTAGATTTGAGAGTTAGAATTTAGCAATGTTTTGCGTACAAACTCAATACTTTCTCCCTTGAACCAACTCGCATCCGGTGAGCTAAAGCCCTGCTTGACTCCACCTGATATCTCCTCAGGAACGTATGCTTCCATCATTTTACGCAAAGCAATTTTTCCATCTCTCGTCTTTTGATAAAACTTGCTCTTTTTCGCGCCTGGTTCATTTTCATCCACTCTGACAACTTCCTGCAAATTCCCCAGTTTCATGCACACTGGCATGCGCATGGCAAAATCCACCAGATCATTATCCATGAACGGCACACGCGTTTCCAGGCTGTGGGCCATGGACAATTTGTCCTCGACGACAAAAAGGCCATGCAGGAATGTCTTTGCCTCCAGATATAAAGACCTGTTGACATACTCTTCAGGGCTGGCCGGAGCCCTGTCCTTGTGGGAAAAT
>Ga0265295_1003206_pt1 | contig 24363 bp, 24 predicted proteins | sample Munlansysbiofilm_FD_192503 | JGI IMG/M metagenome (GOLD analysis project Ga0265295, IMG submission 192503) | Leachate microbial communities from a municipal landfill in Southern Ontario, Canada - Methane capture system biofilm | ecosystem: Engineered > Solid waste > Landfill > Unclassified ... | reverse complement strand
CTTGCCGTTCAGCTAACGGTTCCCGTCATCAGGGTCCGTAGAGGACTTTCACCTCCAAGTCAACGATTGACCACCACGATCAATCATCTGGTGCTTACGCACCACGCGCCATGCCTGGCGCACCAATAGAGGGATCGGCCGCACGCCGATCCCTTCTTTTTGTGTACCCGCCCCGCTCATCCCCCTCGCTAGTCGTACGCCGTTTCCCGCTTCGGTTGCATGGGCACCTCGAAACTGACCTTGGTGCCCATCCCCGGTTCGCTTTCCACCCAGATCCTGCCGCCGTGCGCCTCGACGAAGTGCTTGGTAATGCTCATCCCCAGGCCGGTGCCGCCGATCGAAGTATTCGAGGCATCCCCCCGATAGAACTTGTCGAAGATGCGGATTCTCTGTTCCGAGGTCATGCCGATCCCCTGATCCTCCACCGCAACCTTGAGCAGCTCGTTCGAACACTGGACGGTCATGCGGATCAATCCCCCCTGCGGGGAATATTTGTAGGCATTGCTCAGCAAGTTGTCGAGAATCTGCTCCAGCTTGCGCCGGTCGACCCGCACCCGGCATACCTTGTCGGGCAGGTGCAGCTTGAACAGATGGGGTCCGGACCGGTTCTGGTAGGGTCTGGCCACCTGCTCAACCAGGGAATTGAGGGCGCACTCGGTGACGAAAAGCTCCAGCGGACGCCCCGACTCGATACGACTGATGTCGAGCAGGTCGTCGACGATCTTCGAAAGCAGATCTGCCTTGTCGTAGATGTAGCCAAGGCTTTGCCGCTCCAGTTCGGGAGTAAGATCGGCGCGCTGATTGAGCAGCAGCTCGGAAAAACCGATGATCGCCGCCAAGGGGGTTTGCAGCTCGTGGGCGGCGGTGGAGACGAACTCCGACTTCATCCGTTCGATTTCCCGTTCTTGGGTCATATTGCGCAGCACGGTAATCATCCCGGAAAGGAACCCGTCGGCAGAAAGCAGGGGAGATGTACTACCCTGGTAGATCAACTCGCCTCCCCCCGCCGCGGGGAGTGCCACGTCGACCCGGGATTCTTCCGTCAGATCCCCCCGCAACGCTTCCAGCAGCCGGGAATCGGAAAGGGCCTGGTCGAGAGCCAGCCCTTGAGAGTTGTAGAGGCAGATCCCCAGAAGCTCTTCGGCGGCTCGGTTCATGAGAACGATCCGTTGCTCAGAATCGGTAACGATCAGCGGATCGGCCACCGACTGGAGGATGCCGTCCATCTTTCCCCGGGCATCCTCGGCCTCGGCCAGAGCTCGGCGCATGGCCTCCTCGGCCTGCTTGCGGTCAGTGATGTCGAGAAAGCTTTCGAGGAGATAACGACGGTCGCCAAGCATGACCGGCACCACGGTCTTGAGAATCAGCACGGAACTGCCGCCGGCCTGCTCTAGGGTGCATTCGGTGGTATCAATGCTCTTGCCGCCATCGGTAATCGGGCAGCCGGAGTGGTCCTTGGTGCAAATGTGGTTGAAGCATTCGGAGCCGAAAACCTTCTCCCGGGGGAGTTCAAGCATCTGCAAGGCATGTTGGTTGGCGTCGACAATACGGTGGCTTTTGGCATCGATCAGGACGATACCGGCCGGAACCGCCTCGAAGATCGTCGCCAGGCGGGCCTTGGCGTCGGCCAGAGCCTGTTCGCTGCGGATCCGTTCGGTGATGTCGTTATAGACCAGCACCACCTGCTCGATCGCGCCCTGCTGGTTTTTGATCGGAGAGCCGACCACATCGAAATAGCGCCCGCCCAACTTCCAGTTGCGACAACCAGCCGCCGCTGCGGAGCGCATCACGCGATCAAACACACAGGCTTCGTTGCGAACCTCGGTCGTACAGATCAGACCGGCGCAAAAGCGGCCGACTATTTCAACGCCTTGCGACAAAAAAAGTTCGCGCAGTTTAGCGTTGTAGGAGAGCACCCGCCCCTGGCTGTCGAGAACCATGAGACCGTTACCCGCCGCCTGGAAAATGGCGTCGATCTCATCCCGCGCCATGGCCAGTTTCTGATTGGTCTCGCGCAGGGTCTCGAGAATCCGCTCAAAGGTGAGGCTGACGATCCCGATGGGATCGAGACTCAGAAGCATCTCGTCATCCAACTCCTCGGGGCGCAGAGCACAGGTTCCCACCACTCCCAGCAGCTGATCGACCTTGTCGCGGATATAGCGAATGCTCCGCGTCTGCCAGTCACGCAAGCAGGCATTTTCCTCCCGCAACCGGGCGATTTCTTCCTCGGTCCCCAGCCCCGCAGTTGCTTGAATATCGTTCATACTTGCCGCTCTTTAGCAATCACGATCTGGTAATACCCTTGTTCCTTAAGAACGCTGACCGCAAACCCCATGCTTTTCACCATCGGCGGGATGGTGCCGGTGGCGTCGCGGGCGTCGGTCTTGATGACCATACGCAAGATACCGGCCTTGAGCCGGTCGAAATTGCCGTTGACTTCCTTGAGAGTCGTCAGCAAAGTCGATGGGCAGACCTGTCCACGGATGTCAAGTTCCAGTTCGTCCATGGGCGTTGCCGTCATTGGCCCTCCCGTCAGCAAATGACATATCGCCGCAACACCACACTCCCCAGCCAGGCGCCAGGAAAAAGTCCGGCGACAAAAAGCAGACTCTGCCCGGCAAGGATGGGCAGGCCACCCATGAGATGCCAGACGTTGCAGGCTGGTGCCATGCGTGCCGCAAACCCCATCAGAGTACCACCAACAAAAGCCCACAGACACTGCTTTATCGGCACGCGGGCGTAAAACCGCCACTCCCCCAAGCGCAGGGCGGAAAGGGCCGCTCCGCAGAGAATTCCGGCAATCAACGGAAACTGAGCGAGGGCGATACCGTCCAGGTGGGGACCGGGGCCGCCCTTCAGGGGAAGACCCCAGAGGGGATGGATAAAGTTCAGAGGCTCCGCAGCGAAAAAGGCCAGATTAGCCACATGCCCGGGAACGATGAGGTTCTCCAGCATCCCGGCAAGCTTGGCATAGGCGGTCGTCACGCCCATGGGCATGCCGATAACCAGGGTCGAGGCGAAACTGAGCAAAGCCAGCAGAAGCGCGGCTTTCCAGGGTTGCAGATGGCCCTCGGCGTAGCTTTCCTGATGGAGCAGCCCCTGCCGCGCCCAGCGAAGCAGCCAGAAACCGGCAACGACGACAAGGGGCGCGAGCAGCGGCAGGAGGGGAAGGCCGAGTATCTGTGGCAGGGTAACGGTAGAAGCAAGGTGGCCCCGCCGCGCCAGATCCGTCCACCAAGGGTGGATCTCGGCGTAGAGGGCGCTCCCCGCAAGCAGTCCGGCGAAAGCAACCAGACTCGGCAACCGGCCCACGGCCATTTTATAGAGGGTGCCGACCACGCAGCCGCCGACCAGCACCATGCCGAAACCGAAGAGCATGCCGCCTAAGGGGTTGACCAGGGAAGGCGGCCCGAAGAGGGGGAAGGGAACGGGCCGAGCAGGCGGCCGGCTTCGTAAAGGGGCATGGCGGCTACCGCCAGAAGCAGCAAAATGCGCAACATCCGCCCCTGGCGGAAGAGAAAGAGATCGCGAAAGGCGCTGGCCAGACAGAAGTCGGAACGGTGCATGACACATCCAGCCAGGGTGCCGACCGCAAAAAGTGCAAAAGCCAACAACCAGATCATGACACGATTCCGGCCCCTCGAATGCGCCGCTATTTCAGCAGAAAGTCGTCGACCATTGCCACCAGTTCGGAAATCTGCGGCTTGCTGATGTAGCCGTCGGCGCCAACCTGCTGGCAATGGGTCACCATCTGTTCAGTGATGAGCGAGGAGAACATGATTACGGGAATGTGGCTAAGCAGGGGGTCTTCCTTGATCCGGCGGCAAAGGGTCAGACCGTCCAGCTTGGGCATCTCGATGTCGGAAATCAGCAGGTCGAAGAGCTGCTCCTGATCGGCGACACCTTTCTTCAAATTTTTCTTGCGCGCCAGGATCTCATCATAACACGCCTCGCCGTCGACAAAAGCGCAAACCTGCGTATAGCCCGAAGCGTGGAGAATGCGCAGAATGCTGTCACGGATGATCGTTGAATCCTCGGCCATAAACAGACGACACTGACCGCGCCGCTCTTCCAGACTGAGACCTGTGGGCGCCGATACGGGCACCGTCTCCGGGGCATGGTAGGAAAGCCCCGCCTCGGGGTCGAGTTCGGCGACAATATGTTCGAGATCGACAATGAGAATCTCGCGGCCGTCAATGGCGAAGCTGCCGGTGAAGCGCGGCTTGTAGCGGCCGATAAAAGTGGAGAGCGGCTGAATATTCTTCCAGGAAATGCGGTGGATCTGGTTGACGCCATCGACCAGAAAACCGTTGACACAGCGGTTGAACTCGCAGACCAGCACCACCCGACGTCCTGCGGTCGGTTCCGCCCCGCTGGCATCGCGTCGCAGGTGGATGTTGAGATCAATAAGGGGAATGGTGTTGCCACGCACCAAAAAAGTGCCGACCACCGACGGCTGACTTTCCGGAAGAATGGTGGTCTTGGCCTCGTCGTAGGGGATGATCTCCCGCAATTTGTGGACGTTGATGCCGAAGGATTGGGAGCCGAGATAGAATTCGATGAGTTCGATTTCGTTGGTTCCGCTTTCCAGAAGAATCCCCTGCTTTTCCGCTACCGTACTCATTGCGCGACTCCTCTACAAACGCCCGTAAATGACATTCAGCCCGGAATAAACGGGAGGGGCATGATTACCCCTCCCCGAAACGAAAACCCGCTCTGCCTGTATCGCCTAGTTGTCATACCCGATGGCCAGGGACGGAGACCGCCTGCCGGAACCGGATCTCCCCGCATCGCCCTTGAGCTTGAAGCGCCGCAGCATCTCCTGCATGTTCGCGGCATGGGAGGCCAGTTCCTCGGCAGCGGCGGCACTCTCCTCGGCGTTGGCGGTATTCTGCTGGGTGACCTGGTCGATCTGTCCGAGCCCGATATTGATTTCCGAAATACCTTGCGCCTGCTCGTTGGAAGAAGCGGCGATCTCGGCCACCAGATCGGTGACCTTACCGATACCGCTGACGATTTCGCTCAATGCCTCGGCGGTCTTGTCGGCAATCTGCGAACCGGAGGAAACCTTCGCCACCGACCCCTCGATCAGTTCCGCAGTCTCTCGAGCGGCCTTGGCGCTGCGCGCCGCCAGGTTACGCACCTCTTCGGCGACAACCGCGAAGCCCTTGCCATGCTGTCCGGCGCGGGCCGCTTCCACCGCCGCGTTCAGAGCGAGAAGGTTGGTCTGGAATGCAATCTCATCGATGGTCTTGATGATCTTGGAAATATTCTGGCTCGAAGCGTTGATTTCGGCCATGGCATCGATCATCTCCAGCATGTGGGTATTCCCACCTTCCGCCGATTGACGAGCCTGTTCCGCCAATTTGCTGGCTTGGCCGGAGTTTTCGGCGTTACGTCTGGTCTGGGAACCCATTTCATGCATGGTGCTGGTGATTTCCTCCAGCGAAGCGGCCGATTCGGTGGCCCCCTGGGAGAGAGACTGGCTGGCATCGGAAACCTGGACGCTTCCCGAGTTGATCTGGTTTCCCAGAATCTGTATCCGAGCCATCAGTTCGTTCAGATCCTCTCCCATCTTTTTCAGCGCATGACGAATGACATCCCGCGAATCATGGGGATGGACCTCAAAAGTCAAATCTCCCGCCGCCAGCTTTGTCAAATTTCCGACAATTTCCTTCTCGAGGATCTCGGAGAAGTCATCGATCGCCCCAGCAATCCGGCCGATTTCGTCCTTTTGCTGGAGATTCAGCCGCCGGTCCAGATGCCCTTGGCTCAGCTCCGCCATCAGATCGACCACTTGCGCCAAGGGTTTGCGCACCATCCGGCCGAGCAGCACGATGACCCCGAAGGTGGCGATCAGCAACCCGCCAAGGCCGGTCACGCCGCCAGTCATGAGGCTGTCCCGGCGGGCATCAGCGAGGGAGGCGGCGACCCGCGCTTCTCCCTGGCGCAACTTATCCAAGGCGAAACGCAGGTAAAGAACGCCGGCGACACTGCCAACGGGTGAACCCTCATGACATTCGACACATTTCGGTTCGATGATCTCCGGGAGCAGCAACAAAAGAGCATTGCCCTCCTCTTTTTCGACGACCTCGGACGAACTTCCCGCCAGGCTCGCCAAGTCGGTACGGCTGCCCTTGGCGGCGGCCACACTGGAATAGTGAACCGTCCCCTGGGGATCGGTCAGGCCGACCTCAAGAACGCCCGGAACCTGACCCAGGTCGGCGATCAGTTCATCGAAAACATCCATCTCGCCCCGCTCCAGGGAGCCGGTCGTCCCCGCCTCGAGGCTGGCAAAGACGCTGTGCGCCTGATTCTGGGCGCCTTCGCGCAAGGCCGTAAGAGTTTCTTCGCCGCTGGCCTCAAGCAGGTGATTAGCGCGTAGGGTGCTGACCAAGGTGCTGACGATGAAGACCGCCAAAAGCACCAGCGAAAGAAAACCGCCGACCTTGATCTGGATGCTTTGTGTGTTCAGTAACATGTGATTTCTCCCCGTTTGGAGTGGCATAAACAAAACGACAGCGTTGACGCATATTAAGCAAATCATGTGCCAAATCTAACAGAGGAGACTTAGTCCCTCTTGGCCCCGGGCACTGCAAGCACCGCTGGCAACAGGGCCAGAACAGCTCCGCCCTTTAAATGGGATATTTATCTCGGCAGACGAGGAATTTACCCGCGTCTCTGACGCGGGCAAAATAACGGTGTTTATCTGCGAAAAAACCCTGTCAACGAATCGACAAAAAGTATGTGGAAGGTCGGTTTTACGACAGAACAAACCTGTTTTTTGACCGATGCGAAATGGTCGTCGTCTCTGGATGAGGTGAGGAGGAAAAGAGCGGGGAAAGGGAAATCACAACCGGGTTACCCCAGATGAAGGGAGTTGAGCGCCCTGCACAAAAAACCCCCCGCGAAATTTCGCGGGGGGTTTTTTGTGCAGGGCGGGGCGAACCGATGATCAGATGCGCCGCACGTTATTGGACTGGGGCCCTTTCTGGCCCTGAGTGACTTCGAAGCTCACGCGATCGCCTTCGGCGAGGGACTTGAAGCCGTCGCTCTGAATCGCGGAGAAATGCACGAAAACGTCCGGACCATTATCCTGCTCGATGAAACCGAAACCCTTCGCGTCGTTGAACCACTTTACCGTACCTTCAGCCATGATTTTCTCCATCCTTGTCGTTCCCCCTCGGGGAACGTACATGTCGCGCGGCCATTTGCCCCTAAAAGCAAAAAACGCAGCCCAAGAAGGGTCTGCGTGTTTTATTCCGAAACGACACCTCGTCGTTGCGGCGGGCCAAAAACCTGCACGAACTTTCCTAAGTGCGCGAACCCTAGCACGGCCCTCAAACAAAGCGCAACTTTTTTTCGGCAATTCCCGAAAAAAAGATTTTCTTTATCCCTCCTCTGCCGAATCCCCCTCTGTCCGGACCTCGGTCCGGCGATACCAGGCGGTAAAATCGTCGACCGTGAGAGGCCGGCTGAAGTAATATCCCTGACCGCGATAGCAGCCTTTCGCCTGAAGAAAGGCGATCTGCTCCGGGGCTTCAACCCCTTCGGCGATGACCTCCAGACCCATGCTGCGAGCCAGGGCGATAACCGACGTGGCGATGGCGGCGTCGTTGTGATCGGTGATAATGTCGCGCACGAAGGACTGGTCGATCTTCAAAGTCGAAACGGGCAACCGCTTGAGATAGCTCAGAGAGGAGTAACCGGTGCCGAAGTCGTCGATGGCCAGCCGCACCCCCATGGTATTGAGCTGCTGAAGAATTTCGATGACCGCTTCGATATCGTACATGATGGAACTCTCGGTGATCTCCAGTTCCAGCCAGGCGGGATCGAGGCCGGTTTCATCAAGGATCTCCCGGACCGTGCGCACCAGTTCGATCTGCCGGAACTGCCGGGCCGAGATATTGACGGAGACGCGAATGGGCGGCAGCCCCATCGCCTGCCAGGCGCGATTCTGGGCGCAGGCGTTGCGCAACACCCAAACGCCGATGGGGAGGATCAGCCCCGAATCCTCGGCCAGGGGGATAAAATCGCCGGGCGGCACCATCCCCTGTTCGGGATGCCGCCAGCGCACTAGGGCCTCCATACCGACCAGTGCGCCGCTGGCCATGTGCACCTGGGGCTGGTAATAGAGAACCAGCTGCTCGTCATCGATCGCCTTGCGCAGTTCCGTCTCCAGGATCAGCAACTCGCCGGCGCGGAAGTTCATATCCGGGGTGTAGAATTGGAAGTTGTTGCGCCCCTGTTCCTTGGCCCGGTACATGGCGACATCGGCGGCCTTGAGCAGACTGGCGACGTCCTCGCCGTCAGCCGGAACGAGGGCGATACCGATGCTGGTGGTAACATACAGAACATGGGGGGGAATGGCGATGGGCGGCGCCAGGGAATGGAGGATTTTCTCGGCGATATGGGCGATATCCTTGAGTTCGCGCAAATTTTCGAGAAGAACGACGAATTCGTCGCCGCCGAAGCGGGCGACCAGGTCGGACTTGCGCAGGCAGGCGGTGAGCCGGGCGGAAACCTCGCGCAGCACCTGGTCGCCGATTTCATGCCCCAGGGAATCGTTGATCGTCTTGAAACGGTCGAGATCGAGAAAGAGAATGGCCGCCATCAACCCGGACCGGTGGGTTTCGGCAATCGCCCGGCGCAGGTGGCTCTGGAAGAGGACCCGGTTGGGCAGGCCGGTAACCTGATCGTGATGGGCGAGGTACTGCAGATGTTCCTCGTTGCGCCGTAGGCTCTCCTCGATAGTGATGCGGTCGGTGATTTCGGAGAGGGTGCCGATATAGCCGATCGCCTCCCCCGCTTCGTTCCGCTCCGGCACCGCCTCGCCCATGACCCAGGCCAGGGAACCGTTGCCGCGATCAAAACGAAAATCTTCCTTGAAGGGGAAACGGGCCGCGTACGCCTTTCGCCAGGCTCCCTCGACCCTTCCCCGATCCTCGCAGTGAACGGCAGCGAGCCAGCCGTCCCCCAGGGCCGACTCCCGGCACATGCCGAGCATGTCGAGGCCGCGCCGGTTGATATAGGAACATTGCCCCCTGCCATCGGCGTAGAAGATGCCCACGGGCGAATGTTCTACCAGGGTCCGGTGCCGCCGTTCGAGTTGTGCAAGGGTCTTGCGGGTCTCTTGGTAATCGGTGATGTCGATAATGCTCACCGGCACCTGGCTCCAGGCCTCGTCCTCCCGGGGGATGGGCAAAGAGATGAAGGTCGCGAGCCGAGTGCCGTCGAGACCGCGCATGGGAACCTCGGCGCTGAAGCTTTCGGCCCCTTCCCAGACGGCACAAAGCGCTTCGGCCAATACCGGCAGGGATTCCGCCACCCAGGTTCGCGAAAGGCCGGCAATCAGCGCCTCTTTTTCGGCCGCGCGAAAAATTTTCAGGCTCGCCGCGTTGACGTCGTTGACCCGGATTTCCGCCGCCAGTTCGGCAATTTTCTCCGGATGTTCGGCAAGAAAAGCCCGCAGATCGGAAATACCGTCGGCGCGCAGCGCCGTCAGCGCTCGCCGGACGCCGCGCAGATCCTCATCCCAGATGGAAATGGCAACCCCCTCGAAAATACCGCGATAGCGGGACAGATGGTCGCGGGCCGCGAGTTCGGCCCGTTGGCGCTCGGCGATTTCACGATGCAGTTCCTCACCGCGCCGAACCAACTCCAGGGTCTTGCGCCGCACCTGAAAACGGGTTGCCAATGCCAACCCCGCGAGCAGAACCAGCATCCCGACCGCGCCGACCGCCGTGGGCGGCAGCCAGGCGGGCAGAGCCGTCGCAGCTTCCTCACGAATCCAGCGAGCCAAGCTCTGATGATAGAGGGAGTCGGGTGCGGCTTTCAGATCCGCCAGGTGGCGGTCGACGGCGACGCGCAGGGAGTCATCAGCCGCCAGGGAAAAGACGAAACGCAGCTCGATAGGGCTGATCAGAACCGGACTTTTCCTGAGTTGATAGTCACCGGCATAGTGATCAAGAAAAAAGCGGTTGGCCAGGGCGGCATCGGCGCGACCGTCAAGCACCGCCGGCAGAATTTCGGTCATGTCGGCGACTTCAAGAAAATTCACTGCGATATCCAGACGCTTCACCAGTTCCCGTAAACCGGTGGGGCCGGTGGCGAAGATGCTGCTCGGCACCATCGCCACGGTCTTCCCTTTCAGATCGAAAACCGATGCGATTTGGGCTCCCGGCCGAACCAGCAGTTGCCCCCAGTTGGCAAGAACCGTTTCCTGTGAAAAGTCGTAGAGCCCGTTCCGCTCCTCGCTGTAACCGACGCCGGTGATCAGATCGACCGTCCCCTCCCTGAGCCAGGCGAAACAATCGGAAAAGCTTCCGGGCCGATACTCCAGGCGCCAATCCTCGCGCCGGGCGATCTCCTCCAGCAGTTCGGGAAAGATTCCCCGCGCCTGCCGGGCCTCGCGATCCCAGGCCGCCATCGACAGATTGTCGAAGATCCCGACGCGAACGCTGCGCGCGGCCGCGGCAGGTTCCGGCCCGAGACAAAGAAACAGAAGCAGAAAAAGCAGAAAGCGACGAATCATGAAAGAAACTCTGTCATCCTTTTGACGTTTTTATGCATAAAACTTATCCCTCCGGTTACGTATGCAAGAATCGTTCGTTTTTCTCCTGCGGGAGGAAATCTCCATCCGGCGCTAAAGGTCCGCCATAAATCGGTTATGCTTTACAAAGACGTCAATCTCCTCAGGATAACCGCCATGACCGTCTCAGCCATCCCCACCACACCCTCGCCCACCCTGCTGGCAGCCGTCCGCCAATTCAACGAAGGCGCCTATTTCCGTTGCCACGAAACCCTGGAAGTGCTCTGGCAGGATGAGCCGGGGCCGATCCGCGCCGTCTATCAGGGGGTGTTGCAGATCGGCATCGGCCTGCTCCATTGGCAGCGAGGCAACCATCCCGGGGCACGTCTGCTGCTGGCTCGCGGTAACGAACTGCTGTATCCCTTTCTCCCGACGGCCCTAGGCCTGGATCTGGCCGGTCTGCGCGCCGCCGTGGTCGCGTTGCTCGAACTTCTTGACACCCCATCCGAAGCGCCGCCCTTCCCCAAAGAGCGGACCCCGCACCTTCACCTGACCGATGTCACGACCAGAGAAAGGTCGTAGCGCCCTTTTGCAGCCGGATGGGTGGACAAGCATCGGCGGCCCGGTATAATGAGAGCGATTTTCGACCTTTGATGGGATATGAGCGACGGGAGTTGACCATGCGATTCGAGCAGACCCGGGATGCGCTTGTGCATGTGGAAGAGTTTCACCGGCTGGCGGCACACCTCTATGGTGAACTCGCGGGACAGACCAAAGCGCGCGTCGTCATGCTCCTCGACTATCTGAGCCGTCATGAGGTAAAACTGGCCGACAACCTGTGCAATCTTATTGGCGATCTCCCTCCCCAGATCCTGAAGGGCTGGTTCAAGTACAGTCATGACACGGACATCCTGCTCCCCCTCGCCGAGGCTCGCCAGAATCCGCCGCGAGACTTCGACGAAGCCCTCGATCTCGCCTTCCGCCTCGACGGAAAGCTGCTGGAGTTCTATCAGGAGATGATCGAGCAATCTCCTTCCATCGAGGCCCGTGAGATTTTCATCAACCTTCTGGGTCAAGAGATGAAGGAAAAGCAGAAGCTGATGCGCGGCGCCCTGAGCCTGCTCGACCTGTAAAAGACAAGGGACAAAACCGGTGAGACACATCCGCCTGAAACAAGGATTCGACCTCCCCTTGGCCGGTGCTCCGGAACAGCGCATTTGCGATGGCCCGGCGATTCGCCGCGTCGCTCTGCTCGGCCCTGACCACCCCGGGCTGCGCCCCTCCCTGGCCGTCGCCGAAGGGGATCGGGTGCGCCTCGGCCAGCCCCTCTTTTGCGATCGCCGTGATGAGCGCATCCGCCATACCGCCCCGGGCGCCGGACGGGTGACGGCCATCCATCGCGGCGACAAGCGCGCGCTGCTGGCGGTGGAGATCGAACTGGGAGGGGAGGAGGAGGAAGATTTCGTCGCCTATCCCGACGCGGAACTCGACCGGCTCGGTCATGCGCAGGTGGTCGAAAACCTCCTCGCCTCGGGACTCTGGACCGCCCTGCGAACGCGCCCCTTCGGCAAGACGCCCCTGCCCGACCAGGTGCCCGACGCCCTCTTCGTCACCGCTATCGACACCCAACCCCTGGCCGCCGATCCCCGCCTCATCATCGCCGAACGCCCGGACGATTTCCGCAACGGTCTGCGGGTGTTGCGTCACCTGACCGACGGCCCCCTTTACCTTTGCCTCGGCCCGGGCCCGGAGCCGGCCGTGCCGCACGGCATCGAACGGGTGCAGTTCAACGGCCCTCATCCGGCCGGACTGCCGGGAACCCACATCCACCGGCTGGTTCCCATCACTTCCGGCCGGGTGGTCTGGCACCTGGGTTATCAGGATCTGCTCGCCATCGGGTGCCTCTTCACCAGCGGCCGTCTCAACCCCGTCCGGGTCATCGCCCTGACCGGACCGGGGATTACCCGCCCGCGCCTGGTCCGCACCCGTCTGGGAGCCTCCTGCGCCGATCTGCTGCGGAACGAAAATGTCGCCGCCGACCAGCGCGTCATCGCCGGTTCGGTACTGCACGGCCGCCCGGCGGAAGGTCCGCTCGCCTTTCTCGGCCGCTTCCATCTGCAAGTCTGCGCCCTGCCGCGAAGCAGCGGTTCCCGGCCGCGCCTCTCTTTGCTCAATCCGCTGCGGGCCTGGCTCCCCCAGAAAAAGACCTACAACCTCGACAGCCAAGGCCACGGCACGGCCCAGGCCATCTTTCCCGATGGCCGCTACGAACGGGTGATGCCCTTCGATCTGATGCTTCCCTACCTGCTGCGCGCCCTCGCCTGCGGCGATGTTGAGGAGGCGCGAGCCCTGGGTTGTCTGGAACTGGAGGAAGAGGATCTGGCCCTCTGCTCCTTCGTCTGCCCAGGCAAGAATGATTTTGGCCCCATGCTCCGCGCCGTCCTGGAGGAGATCGAGAAAGAAGGATGAAGACCACCGACCCAAAAGAGACAACCTCGGCTCTACGCATCCTGCTCGGCTGGGATGAGGAGAAGGAAACCACCGACGCACCGCTGGTCCGCGATCACGTCAATCTGAGCCGAATCATAGGCTCCGTGCTGCTGGCCCTTCTCCCCTGCTTCATGACGGCCCTGTGGAACCTCGGTCGGCAGATGCATCTGGCCATGGCGGGCGAAGGGCTCGAGGCCCTCTTCGACTGGCGCGAGGCGATCTTCCAAGGCCTGGGGCTGAGCCACGATCCCTCATCCCTGACCGCCAACCTGCTCCTCGGCGCCCTCTATCTGCTGCCGACCCTGCTTCTGTGTGCCCTCACCGCCCTCTTCTGGGAGGCCCTTTTCTCCCGGGCCCGGCGCCAGGCGCTGAATGCCGCCTGGCTGGTGAGCGTGACCCTACTGGCCCTGATCCTGCCGCCGGCGCTCCCTTGGTGGCAGATCATCCTCGGCGTCTCCTTCGGGACGGTGCTCGGCAAGGAGGTTTTCGGCGGCACCGGTCGCAATTTCATCAATCCGGCCCTGACCGCCTATGCCTTTCTTTTTTTCGCCTATCCCGCCGGTTTCGCCGCCGACAGCGCCTATATCCCCATCGACGGCGTAACCAGCGCCACCCCTCTGGCCCTGGCCGCCTCCGGCGGCCTGACCGAACTCGGCGCCGCCCTGAGCTGGAGCCAGGCCTTCTGGGGCGCCATCCCCGGCGCGCCGGGAGAGACCTCGACAGCGGCCTGCCTGCTCGGCGCCGTGATCCTGCTGGCCGCAGGCGTGGCCAGCTGGCGGATCATGCTCGCCGGACTGCTTGGCGCCTTCGCCCTGGCGAGTCTGCTCCATGCCCTGGGGGGGAACGGTAACCCCATGCTGACCCTCCCCTGCCACTGGCATCTGGTTCTCGGCAGCCTTGCCTTCGGTCTGATCTTCATGGCCACCGACCCGGTCTCCGCGGCCCTCACCCGGGTCGGCCAGTGGTGGTACGGCCTGCTGATCGGTGCCATGATCATTCTGGTGCGGGTCTTCAATCCCCTCTTTCCCGAAGGAACGATGCTCGCCATCCTCTTCGGCAACGTCTTCGCGCCGGTGATCGACCGCTTCGTGCTGCTTTTCCATATCCGGCAAAGGAAGTCCCGTCATGGCCAATGATTCCGTCGGCCGCACCCTGCTGGTCGCCTTTCTCGTCTGTTTCGTCTGTTCGCTCCTGGTCTCGGCGGCGGCCGTGGGCCTGCGTACCATTAAGGAAAGGGACGCCCGCCTCATCACCTACCGCCAGGTGCTCACCGTCGCCGGCCTGCTCGACGACGATCCGGAAGCCGTCTGGGATGCCCGGGTGGAGGTAAAACTGGTGGAACTGGCCGACGGCCGTTACCGGGAGGATGTCGATCCCTGGAGCTTCAATCCCCGGCGCGCCGCCGCCGACCCCAAGCGCAACTATCCCATCCCCGCCGAACTCGATCTGGCCGAGATTAAGACCCGGGCGCGCCAGTCGCCGGTCTATCTCATCCGCGATGGGGAAAGCCTGAGCCAGGTGATCCTGCCGGTGCACGGCAAGGGGCTCTGGTCGACCCTCTACGGCTACCTGTCCCTGGCCCCCGACCTGACCACGGTCCAGGGCTTCGCCTTCCACGAACACGGTGAAACCCCCGGCCTCGGCGGCGAGATCGACAATCCCGCCTGGCTGGCCCAGTGGCCCGGCAAAGAGGTGCGTGACGCCCAGGGCCGACCGATCATCGAAGTTCTCAAGGGCAAGGTCGAGGCGTCGGACCCTCTGGCCCGCCACCGCATCGACGGACTCTCCGGCGCCACCATCACCTCGCGCGGGGTGACCAACCTGTTGCGCTACTGGCTCGGCGAGGACGGTTTCGGTCCCTACCTGCGCCGACTGGCCGAAGAAGGAGGCACCCATGGCTAAACTCAAGGAAACCCTTTTTCGCCCCCTCTTCGACAATAACCCCATCGCTCTGCAGATTCTCGGCATCTGCTCGGCCTTGGCGGTCACCGGAAGGATGGAGACGGCCCTGGTCATGTCTCTGGCGGTGACCTGCGTGGTTGCCCTGTCGAGCACGATCATCAGCCTGATCCGCCGGCAGATTCCCGACAGCATCCGCATCATCGTGCAGATGACCATCATCGCCTCGCTGGTCATCATCGTCGACCAGGCGATTCAGGCCTTTGCCCCTGATCTCAGCCGCAAACTCTCGGTCTTCGTCGGCCTGATCATCACCAACTGCATCGTTCTCGGCCGCGCCGAAGCATTCGCCATGAAACATGCGCCCGGCGCCAGCTTTCTCGACGGCCTCGGCAACGGCCTCGGCTACAGCCTGGTGCTGCTCGTCGTCGCCAGCCTGCGGGAGATCTTCGGCGCCGGCACCTGGTTCGGCCTGACCGTACTCAAAACCACCCAGAGCGGCGGTTGGTACGTTCCTAACGGGCTGATGCTGCTGCCGCCGAGCGCCTTTTTCATCATCGGCTTGCTGATCTGGGCGCTGCGCACCTGGAAACCGGAACAGATGGAAAAGGATTAAGACCATGTTCGAAAACTACCTCGACATCTTCATCCGCGCCGTCTTTATCGAGAACATGGCGCTTTCCTTCTTCCTCGGCATGTGCACCTTCCTCGCCGTCTCGAAGAAGGTGGAAACGGCCGCCGGACTTGGCTTGGCAGTCGTCGCCGTGCAGACCATCACGGTGCCGGTCAACAGTCTCATCCACCGCTACCTGCTGCGCGAGGGAGGGCTCGCCTGGGCCGGACTGGAAGGAGTCGACCTGACCTTCCTCGGCCTGATCTGCTACATCGGCGTCATCGCCGCCATCGTGCAGATTCTTGAACTTTTCCTCGACAAACACATGCCCCGGCTCTATGCCGCCCTCGGCATCTTTCTGCCGCTGATTACCGTCAACTGCATGATTCTCGGCGGCTCGCTCTTCATGGTCGAGCGCAACTACGACTTCGGCGAAAGCCTGGTCTTCGGCTTCGGCAGCGGCAGCGGCTGGGCGCTGGCCATCATCGGCCTGGCCGGCATCCGCGAGAAGCTCAAATACAGCCGGGTTCCCGCCGGACTGCGGGGGCTGGGGATCACCTTCATCGTCGCCGGACTCATGTCCCTGGCCTTCATGGCCTTTTCCGGCATTAAACTGTGAGGCGCACGGCGCCCACCGGCAGCAAGGCAATGGCGTTATGACCGAAATCATTCTCGGGGTGTCCCTCTTCACCGGCATCATCCTGCTGCTGGTCGCCCTGATCCTGGTGGCGCGGGCCTTCCTCGCCCCCCATGGCCAGGTCACGCTGACCATCAACGACGATCCGGACAAATCCCTCAAGGTCAAGCCGGGAGGGAAGCTGCTCACCACCCTCGGCGCCCAGGGCATCTTCATCCCCTCGGCCTGCGGCGGCGGCGGCACCTGCGGCCAGTGCCGGGTCAAGGTACTCGCCGGCGGCGGCGCCATCCTCCCCACCGAAACCAGCCACATCAACCGCCGTGACGCCCGGGAAGGGACGCGCCTCGCTTGCCAGGTTCCGGTCAAACAGGATCTGCACCTGCTCCTGCCCGCGGAGATCTTCGCTATTCGCAAGTGGTCGTGCACGGTGCGCTCCAACCGCAACGTCGCTTCCTTCATCAAGGAGCTGGTGCTGGAACTCCCCCCCGGCGAGGACGTGAATTTCCGCGCCGGCGGCTATATCCAGATCGAGGCGCCGCCCCACGAAGTCGCGTACCGGAACTTCGACATCGATGAGCGCTTCCGCCCCGAGTGGGACCGCTTCGAGCTCTGGCAGTACCGTTCCAGGGTCAAGGAACCGATCCAGCGCGCCTACTCCATGGCCAACTATCCCGAAGAAAAAGGGATCATCATGCTCAACGTGCGCATCGCCAGCCCGCCGCCGCGCCATTCCGAGGTGCCGCCCGGTCAGATGTCCTCCTACATCTTCAACCTCAAGCCGGGGGATCAGGTCACCATCTCCGGCCCCTACGGTGATTTCTTCGCCAAGGAGACGGACAAGGAGATGGTCTTCATCGGCGGCGGCGCCGGCATGGCGCCCTTGCGCTCGCACATCTTCGATCAGCTGCTGCGGCTGAAGAGCACGCGGAAAATTTCCTTCTGGTACGGCGCCCGCAGCCGGCTGGAGCTTTTCTACGCCGAGGAATTCGAAAAGCTCGCGGCCGAGCACGGCAATTTCAGCTGGCACGTGGCCCTCTCCGAACCCTTGCCCGAGGATCAGTGGGACGGCCCCACCGGCTTCATCCACAACGTCCTTTACGAGCACTACCTCAAGACTCACCCGGCGCCGGAGGAGTGCGAATACTACCTGTGCGGCCCGCCCATGTTCCTCCTTTCCACCCGGGATATGCTGGAAAACCTCGGCGTGGAGAGGGAAAACATCCTCTACGACGATTTCGGCATGTAGCCATGAAGATTTTTTTCCTCAGCCTGATCATCTTTTTACTCAGCTTCGCCGGTCTCTCTGCCGGGCTTCTGCTCGGTCGGCGCGAACCGCGACGCACCTGCGGCGGCGGCAAGAGGAGTTGCAGCTGCGCCTCAGCCGGAGAAGGTCCGGCGCGCTGCCCGGACGCCCCGCGCCCTTCCTGAATCTCCGCAAAGTTCGCGGGCGGCGGGAATCAGCGGTTGACAGCGCCCCGCATCCTCCCATATAGTTGATTCATCGACGAAAGGGCAAACCCGGGGCAACCCGGCGACGCAAAACCACGGATCCGAATCCTTCGGATGGCTGGGTTATCGAATCGAACGGGCCACCACTCCACCCGCCTGTGTCGATCCGCAGGCGGGTTTTTTCATGGAATGGCCCGCGCACTTGAAGGAGGTCATAATGAACGTCAATGGCGCAGCAAACGCAACGGCTGGACTTTCCATCCTGAAAAAGGCCAACGAACAACCGAAGGTCGCTCTCGAAGTCATGCAGAAATCCATGCAGGGCATCGAGCAGGCCCAATCCCCGGCGAAAATTCAAGATTCCAGCTTGGCCGAAATGACCGGCAAGGGGAAACTCATCAACGTCAAAGCCTGAGGTTCTCGCCCCTGGCACAAAAAAGCCCCCGCGTCCATCTGGCTGCGGGGGCTTTTTTGTGCCAAAGAAAGAGTGATATCGATCAGGACAACCGTGCCCGGAAATCCTCGTAGCCGAAGCGGCGGATGACCCGCAGCTCGCCGCTGGTCGGCTCATAGGTGCAGATGGCCGGATGCTGGATGCCGTTGAAGGTGGTGGTCTTGACCATGGTGTAATGGGCCATGTCCTCGAAGGCCAGGCGGTCGCCGGGCTTGAGCGGCTGTTCGAAGGACCAGTCGCCGATCACGTCCCCGGCCAGGCACGACGGCCCGGCCAAACGGTAGATATGCGGTTTGGCTCCGGGATCAAAACCACCGGTGATGCCGGGGCGGTAGGGCATTTCCAGCACGTCGGGCATGTGGCAGGTGGCGGAGACATCGAGAATGGCGATCTTCATCTCGTTTTCCACCACATCCAGCACCTCGGAGACGAGCACGCCGGTGCCGATGGCGATAGCTTCCCCCGGCTCCAGGTAGACCTCCAGGCCGTACTTCCCCTTGAAGTATTTGATCAGCTCGACCAGGCCGTCGATATCGTACCCTTCGCGGGTGATGTGATGGCCGCCGCCGAGGTTCAGCCACTTCATCCCCGGCAGAAAAGCGCCAAACTTCTCCTCGAAGGCTTTCGCTGTCCGCGCCAACGGCTCGAACAACTGTTCGCAGAGGGTGTGGAAATGCAGCCCTTCAACCCCTTCTAGGGAGCGCCCGTCAAACTCCCGCCGGGGGATGCCGAGACGGGATTTGGGGGCGCAGGGATCGTAGAGGGGGGTATGCCCTTCAGAATGCTCGGGATTGACCCGCAGGCCGATGGAAACCCGCCCCCGTTCCTTTTCCCAGAGCGGCCGAAAACGCTCCAGCTGGTTGAAAGAGTTGAAGACCAGGTGGTTGGAGATGAAGAGCAACTCCACCACGTCCGACTCCTTGAAGGCGGCGGCGAAGCTGTGCACCTCACGGCCGAATTCCTCGCGCCCGAGGCGAGCCTCCCAGGGGGAAGAGGCACAGACCCCGTGCAGGGTTTCGCGAATGAGGGGAAAGACGCTCCACATGGCAAAGGCCTTGAGCGCCATGAGGATCTTCGCCCCGCTGCGCTTCTGCACCTCGTCGAGAATGGCGAGATTATGCCGCAACCGTCCTAGGTCGACTACATAGGCGGGAGAGGGAGCGAATTGCAGGATTTTTTCGATATCGACACCGATCATCGCTTTGCCTTTACGCCGAGATGCCGTGCGATGGCATCGGAAAAAAGCTGAAAATCGTCAAGATGCCGCCGCAGGATGAGCACGACGATCTCCGCATCGACGGCTTCATCCTGATGCACAACGACATTCCTGAATTTGGCCATTTTCTCCATCACGGCGGTCTGTTCCGCCGTCAGAATGCCGTTCTCACCCAGAACACGAAAGGTGTCGGCATAGGTTTCCGGGGTCCGCAGCGCCCCGTCGGAAATGACATGACCGGCGATATCGGCGCAGAGCTCGATCATCATCTGCAGGGTTCGCTCAACGATACGCTGAACCTTCCAGTCGCTTTGATAATCCTCCACCGGCACCGAGGAGAACTCAGAAACCTGCTTCTGGTAATCGTCCAGAGATGCCAGTTTGCGCAGGATAAGTGCCACATCCATCAATACGCAAATCTCCTGAAGAGAATTTCCTGCTCCCTGCGGCTGAAATCAAAAAATTCCCGCAGCATACGCGACTCGAAGGCGTGACGGAGATAGGGCTGTTTGTCCGCGATGATGCGCCGGGCGCCGAGAATTCTTCCGACGAGACTCAATGGCGCGCTATTCAGCACCACCAGATCGAAGGCATCCGTCCCGAGAACATCCGCCACCAAACCGGACAACTCGGCCCTGACCTCCGCCCCCGTCGACCCCGAAGCGAGATAAGCGGCAATATCCACGTCGGCAAGGGGTTTCGGCGCCCCTTTCGCCAAGCTTCCGAAGAGATAGGCAAAAACGATCCGGTCATCCCCCTCGAATGCGGAGCCCAGCTTTTCGACACGGAAGAAAATGTCGCTCGGCAGCCTGCCTTTCATCCTCACGAATATCCTCGAAAGTTAGTTGGTTACAGCTCCGGCCAGTCGCCGCCGTCGACCACCACCGTCGGCAGGCCCATGGGGTCGAGTACTTCGAGGAACGGCTCGGGATCGAACTGTTCCATGTTCCAGACCCCCGGCGCATGCCACTGGCCGGTGAGCATCATGATGGCGCCGACCACTGCCGGCACGCCGGTGGTGTAGCTGATCGCCTGGGATTTCACCTCGCGGTAGCAGGCCTCGTGGTCGCAGATGTTGTAGAGGTAGACCTGCTTACGCTTGCCGTCCTTCAGCCCCCGGGCGATAATGCCGATGCAGGTCTTGCCCTTGGTCAGCGGCCCGAGACTGCCGGGATCTGGGAGGAGCGCCTTCAGGAACTGGATCGGCACGATCTTCTGCCCCTGAAACTCGACCTCGTCGATGCGGGTCATACCGACGTTCTGCAACACTTCGAGATGCTTCAGGTAATTATCCGAGAAGGTCATCCAGAACTGGGCCTTCTTGATGGTCGGGATGTGCTTGACGATGGACTCCATCTCCTCGTGGTAGAGACGGTAGATGTTCATCGGCCCGATGCCGTCGGGAAAATCGAAAACCCGCTTGGTGGAGAGGGCCGGAGTCTCCACGAACCGGCCGTTCTCCCAGTGGCGGCAGGCGGCGGTCACCTCGCGGATATTGATCTCCGGGTTGAAGTTGGTGGCGAAGGGCTGGCCGTGACTGCCGGCGTTGGCGTCGATGATGTCGAGTTCTTCGACCACATCGAGATACTTCTTCGCCGCCAGGGCGGTGTAGACGTTGGTCACGCCGGGATCGAAACCGGAACCGAGCAGGGCCATGAGCCCGGCCTGCTTGAATTTGTCCTGATAGGCCCACTGCCAGGAGTACTCGAACTTGGCGGTATCGAGCGGCTCGTAGTTGGCAGTATCGAGATAGTCGACGCCGGTCGCCAGGCAGGCCTCCATGATGTGCAGATCCTGGTAAGGCAGAGCCACGTTGATGACCAGTTTCGGCTGCACCTTCCGGATCAGCGCCGTCAGTTCCGGCACGTTGTCGGCGTCAACCTGGGCGGTGGCGATGGGCGTGGCGATCTGCGCGGCAATGGCATCACACTTGGCCTGGGTGCGCGAAGCCAGGGTGATTTCGCTGAAGATATCACGTCGCTGGGCGCATTTATGGGTAACGACCTGGCCGACCCCACCGGCGCCGATAATCAGAACCTTGTTCATCGCTGTTCTCCGTTCGTCAAGGGATGGCCTGAGCAGGCAAGACGCCGCCTCATTCAGGCTGGATTAAAAAGTAAATGTGAATGGTAACATCGTTTCCCGGCAAATAATAACAGATTTTTCCCCAACGGCAGGGGAACGGGGGAGAACCCGGGACGATTCCCCCAAATGCGCTATGCTTGAAGAAAAGTCCGTGGAGAAACCGCCATGACCCGCCTCTTTCGCTTTCTCGAACCAACCTTCTTTGCCGGGCTGATCGACGATCCCTGCTTGGTGGTCCGCGACCGCCCCATCCACAAAAGCATCCTCCTTGACTGCGGGGCCCTCCATCACGTCGCCAAGCGGGAGATGAAGCCGGTGCAAGCGATCTTCGTCAGCCACGCCCACATGGACCACTTCATGGGCTTCGACACTTTTCTCCGCCAGGTTATTGCCAACCCTCGCACCGTAGAGCTGTTCGGCCCGCCGGGCATGGCCGAGCGGGTAGCGGGACGTCTCGCCGGCTACGACTGGAATCTGGCCGAGCCCTACTGGTGCACGCTGCTGGTGCATGAAGTCCATCCGGAGCAGATTCTCTCCGTCCGCTTTGCCGGGCCGGAAGGATTCCGCCGGCACGAACTGGGCGCGGCCCCCCGCACGGAGGCGGTCATCTACCGTCACAACCACCTGGAGGTAGCGGCGGAAATCCTCGATCACGGCATTCCGGTCCTGGCCTTTCGCGTCTGGGAGCGAAAAATCTTCGCCCTGGACGGAGCCACCCTGACGGCCCTGGGCCTACTGCCGGGAGTGTGGATGGAAGAACTCAAACGACGCTTTTTCGAGGATTGGCCCGAAGCACCGCCGCTACGGATCATGCGCATGGGAACGGAAGGCCCTCGGGAGGAAACTGTTGCCGACGCCGCGGCCTTCTACGGACAAATCCGCGCCGTGCCCCAGTCGCCGAGCCTCGGCTATCTCACCGACTGGGGCTGGTCTCCGGAAAACCTCGAAAAGGTGCGGCGTTTCATGACCGGGGTCGACCTGCTCATCGGTGAATGCGCCTTCCTCCGCGCCGAGGCGTCCAGGGCCCGCACCTCCCGCCACCTCTGCACCGCCGACTGGAACCGGCTTCTCGCCGAACTGCGTCCCCGCGCCTTTTTGCCCATGCACCTATCTAAAACCTACCTGAGACGCAGTGCGGAACTGTATGCGGAACTCGCGCCGCCCCCCGAAACGGAGATCCTCACCCTCCCCGAACACCTCGCTCCCCGCCCCTTGCACGCCCAGGAGGCGTGCGTTCTGAGGCGTCTTACGCGACAAACGAGCTAAGCGCCGACGTTCTTCCAGGCCGGAATCGGCCAGCGGCAACTTGCCCCCGACCCCCTTTCGGGCATACTTGACGGCAACGCTTATTGTCACCATCTCTTGCAAACAGGCCAATATTTCATGCATCCCTATCTTCGCGCGACTTTCTGGATTTCCCTTTACCTGCTTCTCGTCCAGGCACCGCTCTTTGTCCTGCTGCTCGGACCAAAACCCGCCGGCAGCGGCTTTTGGTTCGATCTCTCATTGGCCCTGGGTTTCGCCGCCACCACGATGATGGCGATCATGTTCCTGCTCACCGCCCGCTTTCAGCGGGCCACCGCCCCTTTCGGCATCGATCTTGTCTACTATTTCCACCGCCTCACCGCCATCGGCGCCTTCGCCTTCGCCACCCTCCATCCCCTGCTCCTTTTTCGCGAGGAACCGGCGCTGCTCGGAGTGATGCGTGCCGGCACATTGCCTCTGCATCTGTGGACAGGACTCGTTGCCTGGATGGCACTGGCAGCGCTGATGACCTCTTCCCTGTGGCGCCAACAGTTGTGCATTCACTACGACGCCTGGCGCGTCGCCCATCTGCTGCTGGCGCTGACGGCGCTGCTGTTCGGAACGGCGCACATCGTCGAGGTCGGCCATTACACCACCGGCCCCTGGAAGACCGGGTTGTGGCTGGCTATCGCCCTCTCCTGCCTGGCCGTGGCCGTCCGTGTCCGGCTGGTCAAGCCTTTGCAGCTGCTGCGCCGCCCCTGGCGGGTGATCCGGGTCATCGAGGAGCGCGGCAGCGCCTGGACTCTGGTCCTGCGCCCTGAAGGGCACGGCGGCTTTCGTTTCCTGCCGGGACAGTTCGCCTGGCTGACCTTGCGAAGTTCCCCCTTCGCCATGCGCGAACATCCATTCTCCATCTCCTCCAGCGCCGCCGTTCCCAGGGAAATTGCCTTCACCATCAAGGAACTGGGGAATTTCACCCGCCGCATCGGCGAAATCCAGGTGGGAGAGAGAGCCTGGCTCGACGGCCCTTACGGCACCTTCAGCATCGATATCAGCCGGGCGCCCGGCTACATCTTTGTCGCCGGCGGGGTCGGCATCGCCCCGATCATGAGCATGCTGCGCACCCTCGCCGAGCGCGACGACGGCCGCCCTCTGCTCCTTTTTTACGCCTACCACACCTGGGAGCGGACGACCTTCCGCGAAGAGCTGGAGGCTTTGCGCGAACGCCTCGACCTGAACATCGTCTATGTCCTGAGCGAACCTCCCACCGACTGGACCGGGGAACGGGGCCTGCTGCGCGAAGAGATCTTCGCCCGCGACCTCCCCGCCGACCGGGCCGAGCGGGAGTGTTTTATCTGCGGCCCCACGCTGATGATCACCGTGGCGGAACAAGCCCTGGCCCGACAGGGGATACCGCCCACCCACATCCATTCGGAAATTTTCGATCTGGTCTGAGGAGTTCCCATGCGCCTGCGCTTCGCCCAGCTTCTTGCCCTGGCAAGTACCCTGTCCCTGCTTCTCTTGGCGGTCCTTTTCGCCTTGGTGCAGAATCGATGACAACAATCGGATTGTAGGGTCAGCTCCCCGCGGCTGCCTTTTGAGACTCAATCACCGAAGATCGGGTAGGAGGCGGGGTTGCCCCCGCCGTCCTCCCACACCACCGTGCGTACGGTTCCGTACACGGCGGTTCACGTGACGTTCTGAAAGCGACGGTGGTGGTCAATTAAGGAGACCAACCCCGCTT
>Ga0265295_1003205_pt1 | contig 24365 bp, 27 predicted proteins | sample Munlansysbiofilm_FD_192503 | JGI IMG/M metagenome (GOLD analysis project Ga0265295, IMG submission 192503) | Leachate microbial communities from a municipal landfill in Southern Ontario, Canada - Methane capture system biofilm | ecosystem: Engineered > Solid waste > Landfill > Unclassified ... | reverse complement strand
TGATAATCCGGCCATCGTTGCCCGTACCATATTGATCGCATTGTTCGAGCCAAGCGATTTTGAAAGCACATCGCGCACGCCAGCCAGTTCCAACACAGCACGGACAGGACCGCCAGCGATCACACCAGTACCTTCAACAGCTGGTTTTAATAATACAACGCCGGCGCCGTAGCGACCGATGATCTCATGTGGAATCGTCGTATGAACCAGAGGTACCTCAATAAGATTTTTCTTAGCCGCTTCGATCGCTTTTCTAATAGCATCAGGGACTTCCGCAGCTTTCCCCAAACCAAAGCCGACGATGCCTTCTTTATTACCGATGACGACAAGTGCACTAAAACTAAACCGGCGTCCGCCTTTGACCACCTTGGCTACGCGGTTCACTTGAACAACACGTTCTTCGAATGTGTATTGGGACGCATCGATTCTTTCTTTTTGCACTGTTTTCCCTCCTTTTCAAGTGTCTTCTTAAAAGTCTAAGCCGCCTTCACGCGCTGCTTCTGCCAATGCCTGAACACGTCCGTGGTACTTATAGCCCCCACGATCGAAGACAACTTTTTCAATACCCTTCGCTTTGGCACGCTCTGCCAAAAGAGCCCCAACACGGGCTGCTGCTTCTTTGTTACCTGTACCAACTTCATTTAATGATTCACGCAGTTCTTTGTCTAATGTCGAGGCATGTACAAGGGTGACACCTTGCGTATCATCGATAATTTGTGCGTAAATGTGTTTAGAAGAACGATAAACACTCAGACGCGGCCGCAATGCATTTCCAAATAGTTTTTTACGGATCCGATAATGGCGTTTTTTGCGGAGCGCATTCCTATCGGGTTTCGTAATCATAAGCTTAGGCCACTCCTTTCTGGTTGAGACACAGTCCTGAGATGGACGCTTTTATGAAGCGAACTTATTTTTTCTTACCGCCAGTTTTACCTTCTTTACGGCGAATGTGTTCACCTTCGTATTTAATACCTTTCCCTTTATACGGTTCAGGCTCACGGAAGCTGCGGATTTTGGCTGCTGTTTGTCCGACTTTTTGTTTGTCAATGCCGCGCACGATGATTTTAGTCGCTTGTGGTACTTCGATTTCGATGCCTTCTTCCGGCTCGAATTCAACCGGATGCGAATAGCCGAGGCTTAAAACGAGTTTCCGTCCTTGTTTGTTGGCACGGTATCCAACACCAACAATCTCAAGGGAGCGGGTGTAACCATTTAATACGCCTTCAATCATATTTGCCAGAAGTGACCGCGTCGTGCCATGAAGACTGCGGTGCAGCTTTCCGTCCGTCGGACGTTCAACGATGAGGAAACCATCTTCTTGACGAACGTGCATTTCTTCGTGAATCGCTTGCGTTAACGTGCCTTTAGGTCCTTTTACTGTAACCGTATGGTGATCAATGGTAACCGTCACCCCTTGAGGGATGGGGATAGGACTTCTACCAATTCGGCTCATAACGTTCACCTCCACCTTAACAAATTTACCAAATATACGCTAGCACTTCGCCGCCCGTGTGTTTGGCACGTGCTTCTTTATCGGTCATCACACCGCTAGATGTCGAGACGATCGCTATTCCTAAACCTCCGAGCACACGCGGCAATTCTTCGCTTTTTGCATACACTCTGAGGCCCGGTTTACTGATGCGTTTTAATCCGCTGATGACCCGCTCATTGTTCGGCCCGTATTTGAGGAAGATACGCAAGATCCCTTGTTTATTATCTTCAATCACTTCATAGTCGCGAATAAACCCTTCACGTTTTAAAATCTCGGCAATCTCCCGTTTCATCCGTGAAGAAGGCATTTCAACTTTATCTTTTCGTGCCATATTGGCATTTCGAATACGTGTTAACATATCGGCTATCGGATCGGTCATAACCATTGAGAGCGCCTCCTTTCTCTTGACAACCTTTTTACCAGCTTGCTTTTTTAAGACCCGGAATTTGTCCCTTATGCGCCAATTCACGAAGGCAAATCCGGCAAAGACCAAATTTACGATAAACAGAATGCGGTCTGCCACATCTTTTGCAACGCGTATAGGCACGGACGGGATATTTCGGTTTACGCTGTTGTTTAATGATCATCGACTTCTTGGCCACTAAGCTCCCTCCTTTTCATTGAAGTCCCACCATATAGCGGATGGCGTTTATGCCTTACGAAAAGGCATGCCGAGTTCGGCTAATAATGCGCGAGCCATTTCATCGGTCTCGGCTGTCGTCACGATAATAATTTCCATACCCCGCACTTTTTCAACTTTGTCATATTCAATTTCTGGGAAGATGAGTTGTTCACGTATGCCAAGTGAATAGTTTCCGCGTCCATCAAAGGCCGTCGGAGAAACACCACGAAAATCACGGACTCGAGGGAGCGCGACGTTAAAAAGCTTATCTAGGAAATGATACATACGGTCTCCGCGCAATGTGACTTTGACGCCAATCGGCATCCCTTCACGCAGTTTAAAACCGGCGATCGATTTTTTTGCGCGTGTCACAATCGGCTTTTGGCCACTGATGAGGGTTAGATCGCGCACGGCTGCATCAATCAGCTTCGGATTTTGCGTGGCATCGCCAACGCCCATGTTGATGACGATTTTTTCAACTCGCGGTACTTGCATTGGATTGGTTAGGTTGAATTGCTTCATCAGCGCCGGTACGACGGATTGTGCATACTGTTCTTTAAGGCGAGCAGGAATTTTTTCTTGGAGTTTTGTAGTCAATGGTTTCACCTACTTTCTGTGACCGTTATTTATCAAGAACTTCACCGGAACGTTTGGCAATGCGCACCTTGCGTCCATCGTCTAAGACTTTATAGCCAACACGCGTCGGTCGATTTGTCTTTGGATCAATCGGCATGACGTTGGAGACGTGAATGGGTGCTTCTTTGGTGATGATCCCCCCTTGGGGATTTTGTTGATTCGGTTTGGTGTGCCGTTTGATAAGGTTGATGCCTTCGACGAGTACGCGTTCTTTTTTCGGATAGACTGCTAAGACGCGTCCGCGTTTGCCTTTATCTTTTCCGGCGATGACCATCACCTGATCACCTTTTTTGACGTGCATCACATAAACCTCCTTTATGATCGCCTTAGAGCACTTCCGGCGCTAAGGAGATGATTTTCATATAATCCCGCTCTCTGAGTTCACGCGCCACCGGTCCAAAAATACGCGTCCCACGCGGGGATTTGTCATCACGAATGATAACAGCAGCATTTTCATCAAAACGAATGGTCGAACCGTCAGGGCGTTTGACACCTTTGCGGGAACGTACGACAACGGCCTTGACGACATCGCCTTTCTTGACAACGCCACCAGGTGTAGCGCTTTTCACCGAACAGATGATCGTATCGCCAATATTGGCGTACTTGCGACCTGTGCCACCCAACACTTTAATGCACATCAGTTCTTTCGCTCCGGTGTTGTCGGCCGCATTAAGACGTGTTTGTACTTGAATCATTGCCATTCCCTCCTTTTCCGCCAAACCGTTCAGCGATTAAACGATATCCGCTTTTTCTAAGATCTTAACCAGTCTAAAACGTTTTTCTTTGGATAGGGGTCGCGTTTCCATGATTAAGACGGTATCACCGATGGATGCGCTATTGTTTTCGTCATGAACTTTATACTTTTTGGAGTATTTAACGCGCTTGCCATAAAGTGGATGGCGTTTGTACGTTTCTACGGTCACAACAATTGTTTTTTCCATCTTATTACTTGTGACTTTACCGATCAGTGTGCGACGTTCGTTTCGTTCCACCGTTCATTCCCTCCTTTACATCAAACCATCATAAAGCTATCATCAAACCATCATAAAGCGCTTGCGCTTAGAGATGGCTGAGCATACATCGTTCGTTGAAGCATTAACGAATGCCAAGTTCCCGTTCCCGTAAAATTGTGTGCGCCCGGGCGATGGACTTTCTCACTTCACGAATACGGTGCGGCGTATCAAGCTGGCCTGTGGCTAACTGGAAGCGCAAGTTAAATAATTCTTCTTTAAGCGCCTTAATCTTTTGCTGGATCTCTTCTTGTGTCATATCACGAAACTCCTTAGCTTTCATGTCCATCACCACCCAACTCCGCACGTGTCACAAACTTCGCCCGAACTGGTAATTTATGCATCGCGAGACGAAGCGCTTCACGTGCAACTTCTTCCGATACACCAGCAATTTCAAACATGACCCGACCCGGTTTCACGACAGCGACCCATTTTTCAACGCTTCCTTTACCGCTTCCCATACGCACTTCAAGTGGCTTTTGGGTTACTGGTTTGTCCGGGAAAATACGAATCCATACTTGCCCACCGCGGCGAATGTAACGGGTCATCGCAATACGGGCTGCTTCGATTTGGCGGTTGGTCACCCAGCCTGGCTCAAGCGCCATCAAGCCATATTCACCAAAAGCGACCGTTCGACCGCCTTTAGCCTGCCCTTTCATTCGACCGCGCATTTGTTTACGATATTTGGTGCGCTTGGGCATGAGCATTTTTACTTCATCCCTTCTGCGTTTGTTTTTCCTTTCTTCGGCAAGACTTCGCCACGATAAATCCACACTTTAACACCGATCACACCGTAGGTGGTATGCGCTTCAGCGATGGCAAAATCGATGTCGGCGCGAAGTGTATGGAGCGGGACGGTCCCTTCGTTGTATCCTTCCGAGCGTGCGATTTCAGCCCCACCTAAGCGTCCGCTGACCAGCACCTTGACACCTTTTGCACCAGCACGCATGACCCGTTGCATGGCTTGCTTCATGGCCCGCCGAAAGGATACACGCGCTTCCAGCTGTCTGGCAACCCATTCAGCAACGAGCTTGGCCTCTAAATCGGGTTTTTTCACTTCAATGACGTCAATATGCACTTTTTTACCGCTCATGCGCTCGAGCTCCGCACGCAGGCGGTCAATCTCTTGTCCTCCACGACCGATAACCATACCCGGTTTGGCTGTGTGTATTTTGACGTTGACCCGACCGGGGGCACGCTCAATCTCTAAACGTGCAAGCGATGAATCTTTGAGCGCTTCTTCCACGTATCGGCGAATCTTAATATCTTCTTGTAAAAGCGCTGCAAAATCGCGTTCAGCATACCACTTAGCATCCCAGTCACGTATAACGCCAACTCTAAGCCCAATCGGACTGACTTTTTGACCCACGCATTAACCCTCCTCTTTTTCTGCCACCACAACAACGATGTGGCTTGTTCTTTTCATAATCGGTGCTGCCATGCCTTTCGCCCGTGCGCGAAAACGCTTCAGTGTGGGACCTTCGTTTACATATGCTTCCTTGATATACAGACGTCCGACATCCATTTGATGGTTGTTCTCAGCATTGGCCACGGCTGAACGAAGTACTTTTTCGATCAATGGGCTCGCTGCCTTGGGTGTCTGGCGCAGGATGGCAAGTGCCCGACCCACTGTTTGGCCACGAACGAGATCAATCACGAGTCGCGCTTTCCGCGGCGAGATTCGGACATAACGCGCCTCTGCTCGCGCCGTTTTTTCTGTATTGATCGTCACCATGGACAGTCCCTCCTTTGCAGTTGATGTTATGCGTTAACGTTTTTAACGTCTTGTTTTTTTATCGTCACCAGCATGCCCTTTAAATGTCCGCGTCGGCACGAATTCACCCAGTTTATGCCCAACCATATCTTCTGTGACATAGACCGGTACATGTTTGCGACCATCATAGACAGCAAATGTGTGTCCGACAAACTCTGGAAAAATCGTCGATCGCCGCGACCACGTTTTAATCACCTTTTTTTCTCCGCTTTCGTTCAGAGCCACCACTTTTTTCATTAAGTGATCATCGACAAACGGACCTTTTTTTAAGCTACGCGCCATCATCCACCCTCCTTTGTTTCATGCACTCGGTTGAACGCCTCACGCACTACGATTTGCGACGGCGTACGATGAGATCGGTTGATTTCTTTTTCTTCTTACGCGTTTTGTAACCAAGCGTCGGTTTGCCCCAAGGCGTCACGGGTGACTTACGCCCAATCGGAGAACGACCTTCCCCACCGCCGTGCGGGTGATCGACCGGGTTCATCGCAGATCCACGCACATGAGGACGTTTTCCCAAGTAACGCGAACGACCTGCTTTCCCGATGTTAATGAGCTCGTGTTCCAGGTTCCCGACCTGCCCGATGGTCGCCCGGCATTCTTGACGAATTTTACGAACTTCTCCAGATGATAAACGAATCACCGCATAAGGTCCGTCTCGCCCCAGAAGTTGAGCCGATGTTCCAGCCGAACGTACAAGCTGTCCACCTTTTCCAGGCTTGAGCTCGATGTTGTGGATGGTTGAACCGACCGGAATGTTCGCTAAGGGTAAGGCATTTCCAACGCGAATATCTGCATCCGGACCCGATTCAATGACGTCACCGACTTTTAAGCCATGAGGTGCAATGATATATCGTTTTTCGCCATCGACATAATGGATGAGAGCAATACGCGCCGAGCGATTCGGATCATATTCAATCGCCGCAACCTTACCAGGTATGCCGTCTTTATGACGTTTAAAATCAATGATCCGATAGAGACGTTTATGTCCGCCACCACGATGACGAGCAGTAACACGCCCCAAGTTGTTCCGTCCGCCCGATTTGACAAGCGGCTCCGTCAATGATTTTTCCGGTTCTTTTTTGGTGATTTCGGTGAAAGTATACACCGTCATCCCGCGCCGACCGGGCGAAGTCGGTTTATACGTGCGGATACCCATGTTAACCCTCCTTTGTTATTGCCTCAGATCGTCGTTTCTTTAGATCCCCTCATAAAACTCGAGTTTTTTAGAATCCGGGGTCAGCGTGACAAAAGCTTTTTTTCGTTGCGCAGTAAACCCCGTGTGACGTCCATAACGCTTCTTTTTACCGCGAACATTGGACGTGTTAACTTTGGCGACTTTAACGCCAAAGATCGCTTCGACCGCTTGACGAATTTCTATTTTGTTCGCCCGACGATCAACTTCAAAGACGTACACCTTATCGTTCATCATCGCCGTCGTCTCTTCGGTGATGATCGGGCGGCGAATAATGTCATGAGGGTGTTTCATGCGTACACCTCCTCTATACGGCGCACAGCAGCTTCAGTTAAGATGAGATGGTCGTGCAGTAACAGGTCATAGACATTGATCCGTTCGACCGGTATAACTTTGACACCCGGAAGATTGCGTGCTGAGCGTTCAAGCGTTAAGGTGACTTCTGGAACAACGACCAACGCTTTACCCGTCACCGAAAGCGCCTTTAAAATGTTTACAAAAGCCTTGGTCTTAATCTCTGTCAGCGTTAATGCATCCACAACTGTCGTCTGACCTTCGCTCACTTTACTGGAAAGCGCCGATTTCAATGCCAATCTGCGCATCTTTTTAGGCATGGTCAACGTGTAGCTTCGCGGCGTAGGCCCAAAGACAACGCCACCCCCAACCCATTGCGGGGAACGAATGCTTCCTTGGCGCGCCCGCCCGGTACCTTTTTGTCGCCACGGTTTACGACCGCCCCCGCGAACTTCTCCACGATTTTTAACATCATGTGTTCCTTGACGCATGCCCGCGCGATAGACCAGTACGGCGCGATGCACCAAGTCAGCGTGCGGCTGAACACCAAAGATCGAGTCGGCGAGTGTAATGTCTCCGACTTTTTGTCCTGTTTGATTATAAAGAGGTAGAACCGGCATTCTATGCCCTCCTTTCTAACACCTTGTTTTAGGCCTTTGCGCCTTGTTCTTTATTTTTGTTTTTAATAAGTTCTTTCACAGCGTTTTGAATGATCACAAAGCCATCGCGCGGTCCCGGAACAGCCCCTTTAATGAGCAAAATATTTTTCTCCGGGAGAACATCGACGATCGTTAAGTTTTGCATCGTCACCCGTTCATGACCCATTCTCCCCGGGCCCGGTACACCTTTGAAAATGCGGTTGGGTGCAATGGAGCCTCGCGAACCGATGCCACGGTGATACCCAGAACCGTGTGCCATCGGACCACGCGCCTGATTGTGCCGACGAATGGCACCTTGCGTCCCCTTCCCCTTGCTCGTGCCTGTGACATCGACTTTTTCACCAGGGGCAAAAATCGAAACATCCACCGTCTGTCCTACTTCATATTGATCCGCGGGGACATCACGTATTTCACGCACAAACCGCTTTACGGTCGTACCCGCTTTTTCTGCATGTCCTTTTTCTGGACGCGTCGTCCGGTTTGATTTCTTTTCTCCAAAACCAAGTTGAATCGCTTCGTAACCATCGACCGCCTGTGTCTTTTTTTGTAAAACGACACACGGTCCAGCTTCCACAACGGTCACCGGTATGACCAAACCCTGCTCATCAAAGATCTGGGTCATACCGAGTTTTTTACCGAGGATGCCTTTTCTGGTCATTGGAAGCACCTCCTCTATCATTCATGATCATTGATTGTACAAGCTTACCAAGCAAAATATTATTCGGACAACTTGATGACGATATCGACACCCGAAGGTAAATCGAGGCGCATCAGGGCATCAACCGTCTGCGGCGTCGGATTGATGATGTCAATCAACCGCTTGTGCGTGCGCATTTCAAACTGTTCGCGCGCATCTTTGTACTTATGCACCGCCCGCAAAACAGTGAAAACTTGCCGTTCCGTAGGAAGCGGTATGGGCCCTGAGACCTTAGAACCCGTGCGCCGCGCTGTCTCAACGATTTTTTCAGCCGATTGGTCGAGCACACCGTGTTCAAACGCTTTAAGCCGGATGCGAATCTTTTGCTCAGCCATTTTCACAAACCTCCTTTTCGCCTATTTGGACAATAGACTTCTCTGCAGAAATTCCCTGACGCGCCTTTCCAAGACAATGGTGCCGGGCGTGTCAGCAACCTCCCGCATCATCGCAGTCATCAGACTCACAATACAGTATTATATCGAAGGTCGTCATATAAAGCAAGCGCAATCGTGCCATTGATTCATGAATAAGGTCATGTTTTTTACTTGTAAAAGCAATGCTCATGATTATGCACTGTTCTTATTTCCACGAAATATTGTATAATAGTATCGATTTAATATCTTCTCATAGAAGGGAGTTATATGATGTCTCGTAAAATTCTCTCAGTCCTTCTGTGGACAGGGATTTCCGTATTGGGAGCTGTTGCCTTTGCCATCATTGCTCTGTTTCATGGAGAAACGGTAAATGCTGCTTGGCTCCTGATCGCGGCGATCTCAACGTATGCTGTAGCGTATCGTTTTTATAGTAAGTTTATCGCCTACCGTATTTTTGCGCTGGATGATCGACGGGCAACGCCTGCTGAGATCATCAACGATGGTAAAGATTATGTCCCGACCAATAAGTGGGTACTGTTTGGTCACCATTTTGCAGCGATCGCCGGTGCCGGTCCGCTGGTTGGCCCGATTCTCGCTGCACAAATGGGGTATTTACCAGGAACGCTTTGGATCATTTTAGGCGTGGCTTTAGCTGGTGCGGTCCAAGATTCCGTCATCCTCATGACCTCGATGCGGCGGAATGGTAAATCGCTCGGACAAATCGCTAAAGAAGAGATCGGCCCGGTTGGTGGCATTGTCGCTTCGATTGGTATTTTAAGCATCCTTATTATTCTTATTGCGGTGCTCGGTCTCGTTGTCGTCAAGGCCCTCGCCGCCTCGCCCTGGGGTGTCTTTACCATTGCTATGACCATCCCTATTGCTATGTTGATGGGCGTTTATATGCGCTATCTTCGTCCAGGGAAAGTCTTAGAAGGTTCTCTGATCGGTCTTGTTCTCCTTATGCTGGCGTTGTACTTCGGCCGCTATGTCGCCGAAAGCCCCACATTGGCCCCTTATTTCACTTATGACGCCGGAACATTGGCGATTATGATCGGTGTTTACGGTTTTGTTGCTTCTGTTCTTCCCGTTTGGCTCTTACTCGCCCCACGCGATTATTTAAGCTCATTTTTAAAGATTGGTACCATCTTTCTCTTAGCCATTGGTATTTTTATTGTTCTTCCGGATCTGCGCATGCCTGCTGTAACGCGTTTCATCGATGGATCCGGTCCGGTTTTTGCCGGTCCGCTCTTTCCCTTTCTTTTTATTACGATCGCCTGTGGTGCTGTTTCTGGATTCCACTCGCTGGTCTCTTCCGGAACGACGCCAAAATTGATCGAAAAAGAATCACACGCACGCTTGATTGGCTTTGGCGGTATGTTGATGGAATCATTTGTGGCCATCATGGCCATGATTGCAGCAGCCCATCTCGAACCGGGCCTTTATTTTGCGATGAACGCCCCTGCCAACATCATCGGTACCGATGCTCAAACTGCTGCGGCAAAAGTGAGCGAGTGGGGCTTTGTGATCACACCGGATTTCATTAACAATATGGCCCATGAAATCGGAGAAAATTCTATTTTATCTCGCACAGGTGGGGCGCCAACATTGGCCGTTGGGATGGCCGAGATTTTTTCCAACTTTTTAGCTGGAGCCAAAGCCTTTTGGTATCATTTTGCCATATTGTTTGAAGCGGTCTTTATTTTAACGACAGTCGATGCGGGGACACGCATTGGACGCTTTATTTTGCAAGATCTCGTCGGTAACATCTATAAACCGTTTGCCCGCACCGATCTTTACGTGAATAACGTCATCGCTTCTTTGCTGTTTACGGTGGCGTGGGGTTACTTCCTCTATCAAGGCGCTGTCGATCCTTTTGGCGGCATTAATTCGCTTTGGGCGCTCTTTGGTATTTCAAACCAAATGCTGGCAGCGATTGCCTTAGCCATTGGAACAACCGTCATCATCAAAATGGGTAAAGAACGCTTTGCTTGGGTCACCTTTATTCCCTTTCTCTGGTTAACCGTCACGACACTGACTGCTGCTTTTATGAAACTATTCTCGTCTCAACCCGCTATTGGTTTTATTGCCCACGCGAACAAATATGCTGCGGGTATCGCTCGGGGTGAAGTGTTGGCCCCGGCAAAAGACATGACGGTTATGCGTCAAATTGTCTTTAATGATTGGCTGGATGCCATTGTCACAGCCTTCTTTATCCTCGTCGTCGTGATTTTGGTTGTCAATGCATTGATTCTCTGGTACCGAATGCTCGTTCAGAAAAAGACGTATCCCCTCATGGAGTCACCGTATGTTGCCTCTAAGCTGAGCTCATAAAGGAAAGGAGGTCCGCTTATGCGTCCTGCTCAAGCGATTAAAGATGTTTTGCATGCTTTTTCGTTAAACTATAAGACCATTTTCGGTATGCCCAATTATGAGCAATATTTAAAGCATCACGCAGAACATCATCCTGGGGAAAAACCGATGAGTGAATCGGAGTATTACGTCTATGCTTTAAATGAACGGTACAACAGCGGAAAAATCAACCGCTGTTGTTAAACGACTAAAAACCCCCTTTGCGCAAGAGCAAAGGGGGTTTTTGATCGATATCATCGCTCAAACATTAGAAGCTAGGCGTGCGCTTACTTAAGGATCTCACTGACGACGCCGGCACCAACCGTGCGACCACCTTCACGGATAGCAAAGCGTGTGCCTTCTTCAATGGCGATGGGGCTGATGAGCTCGACTTCCAAGGTGACGTTATCGCCGGGCATCACCATTTCGACGCCTTCTGGCAATTTGATGTCTCCTGTTACGTCCGTTGTACGGAAGTAGAACTGAGGACGATAGCCGTTAAAGAACGGTTTATGACGGCCACCTTCTTCTTTACTTAACACGTACACTTCGCATTTGAACTTCGTATGCGGCGTAATCGAACCGGGCTTGGCCAAAACTTGACCGCGTTCGACATCTGTGCGTTCAATCCCGCGTAGGAGAGCCCCAACGTTGTCACCCGCTTGCGCTTGGTCAAGCAACTTGCGGAACATTTCCAATCCCGTAACAGTCGTCTTCTTCGGTTCTTCAGTGAGACCGATGATCTGCACTTCGTCACCCACTTTGATGACACCGCGTTCCACACGACCGGTTGCCACCGTACCACGTCCGGTAATGGTGAAGACGTCTTCGACCGGCATGAGGAACGGTTTGTCTGTATCGCGTTCAGGCGTGGGGATGTATTCATCGACAGCGTTCATAAGCTCGACAATCTTTTGACCCCATTCGCTATCCGGATTTTCCAAAGCCTTGAGGGCTGATCCGCGGATCACCGGTACGTCATCCCCTGGGAAGCCGTACTGATTCAACAGATCGCGCACTTCCATTTCTACGAGTTCGAGCAGTTCTTCATCGTCGACCATGTCCACTTTGTTCAAGAAGACGACGATGTAAGGAACGCCAACTTGGCGCGAGAGCAAGATGTGTTCACGGGTTTGCGGCATCGGACCGTCTGCAGCAGAAACGACGAGGATGGCACCATCCATCTGTGCAGCCCCGGTGATCATATTTTTGACGTAGTCAGCGTGACCAGGCGCATCAATGTGCGCATAGTGGCGGTTATCGGTTTCGTACTCGACGTGCGAAACGTTAATCGTAATACCGCGTTGTTTTTCTTCCGGTGCATTGTCGATCTGATCGTATCCACGCGCTTCTGCTTTACCTTGTTTCGCCAAAACTGTCGTAATGGCTGCGGTAAGAGTGGTTTTACCGTGGTCGACGTGACCGATCGTACCAATATTGACGTGCGGTTTTGTACGTTCGAATTTTGCTTTCGCCATCAAAGGTTCCTCCTTTTGGTCTCTTTCATGAGTCATGAATCAATATCAAAATAGGTGTATGGGAAACACAGCGAACAACCGATGGCACATGCATGCTGCGTGCATAATCTACACACATGGCCTTAGATATAACATTATGCCTTGGCGCCGCTGTGCTTTTCCACGATTTCTTTGGCCACATTGGCCGGGACTTCTTCATAGTGACTGAACTGCATCACATACGTACCGCGACCTTGTGTGCGCGAGCGAAGATTGGTTGCATACCCGAACATCTCGGCGAGCGGCACATAACCACGGATGATTTGTGTTGAACCGCGACTGTCCATCCCTTCGATCCGTCCGCGACGGGAGTTAATATCACCGATGATATCTCCCATATACTCCTCTGGGACAGTAACTTCGATCTTGAAGATGGGCTCGAGAAGAACGGGGTCACACTTTTTGGCAGCTTCTTTGAGCGCCAACGACCCGGCGATCTTAAAAGCCATCTCCGAGGAGTCCACATCGTGGTACGATCCGTCAAAAAGCGTCGCTTTGACATCGATGAGCGGATAACCAGCAAGCACACCATTTTGCATTGCTTCTTCGATTCCTGCCTGAACAGCCGGAATGTATTCTTTCGGAACAACACCGCCGACAATCTTATTTTCAAAGACAAAGCCAGCGCCCCGTTCCAGCGGTTCAAATTCGACCCATACGTGTCCGTATTGTCCACGTCCGCCGGATTGACGAATGTATTTGCCTTCGACTTTAGCGCTCGAACGAAACGTTTCTTTGTAAGCAACTTGGGGCGCGCCGACGTTGGCTTCGACTTTAAACTCGCGGCGTAGACGATCAACAAGGACATCTAGATGGAGTTCGCCCATGCCAGCGATGATGGTCTGACCTGTTTCTTCGTCGGTCCAAGTGCGAAACGTCGGATCTTCTTCCGCCAGTTTGGAAAGCGCAAGCCCAAGTTTGTCTTGGTCCGCTTTCGTTTTTGGTTCAATGGCGATATTGATCACAGGATCTGGGAAAGTCATCGATTCGAGGATGATCGGATTTTTTTCATCGCAGAGCGTATCGCCGGTGATCGTATCTTTTAAACCAACAGCGGCAGCGATATCGCCTGCATACACGCGATCGATTTCTTGTCGATGGTTGGCATGCATCTGCAGAATCCGACCAATGCGTTCGCGCTTTCCTTTGGTCATGTTCATCACATACGATCCGCTTTCTAAAACACCGGAGTAGACGCGGAAAAAGGTGAGTTTCCCGACATACGGATCGGTCATGATTTTAAAGGCGAGCGCACTAAAGGGCTCCTCATCTGAGGCGTGACGCTCTTTTTCTTCGCCTGTCTCTGGATCAACCCCTTTGATCGCAGGAATATCGATCGGCGAAGGGAGATAATCAACAATGGCGTCAAGTAAGGGTTGAACACCTTTGTTGCGGTACGATGAACCGCACAAAATCGGTGTGATGGTCATGGCGATCGTCCCTTTGCGGAGCGCACGCCGAATCATCTCTTCCGGTACATCTTCACCTTCCAGATACAGCATCATAATCTCTTCATCAACATCAGCAACTGCTTCGACGAGCTTTGCCCGCCATTCTTCAGCAAGTTCCTTGAGCTCTTCCGGAACGGGGCGGGATTCGGTGCGTGTGCCGAGGTCATCGGTGTAGTAGTAAGCCTCCATCTTGACGAGATCGACGATCCCTTGAAATGTGTCTTCCGCGCCGATCGGCAACTGTATTGGCACGGCATTGGCTCCGAGTCGATCGCGAATCTGTTGGACGACACCGAGAAAATCGGCCCCTACCGTATCCATTTTGTTGACGTATGCGATGCGCGGTACATGATAACGATCGGCTTGACGCCAAACCGTCTCCGATTGAGGCTCGACGCCTTCTTTCGCACTAAAAATACCGACTGCACCATCTAAAACGCGTAAGGAGCGTTCCACTTCTACCGTAAAATCGACGTGCCCGGGCGTATCGATGATATTGATGCGATGATTGCGCCATGCTGCGGTTGTCGCCGCTGAAGTAATGGTGATGCCGCGTTCTTGTTCTTGCACCATCCAGTCCATCGTCGCGGTTCCTTCATGGGTCTCACCGATCTTGTGCACGCGCCCGGTGTAGAAGAGAATGCGTTCCGTGGTCGTCGTCTTACCGGCATCGATGTGGGCCATGATACCGATATTCCGCGTTCGTTCAAGCGGAAATTCTCGAGCCATTCTAACCTTCCTCTCTTCTTCAAGCGTTTATCCAAACGATCCCATCCAATGATCGTTTTACCACCGGTAGTGCGCAAATGCTTTGTTGGCTTCGGCCATCTTGTGCGTATCTTCGCGTTTTTTTACGGCGCCACCGACGTTGTTCGCAGCATCGATCATTTCTCCAGCAAGCTTTTCTTGCATCGATTTTTCGTGACGCAAGCGCGCATACTGTACCATCCACCGCAAAGCAAGCGTTGTACGGCGCTCGGGTCGCACTTCTACCGGCACTTGGTAGTTGGCACCACCTACGCGACGGGCGCGCACTTCTAAAACCGGCATGATGTTTTTAACAGCGGTTTCAAACACTTCCAACGGGTCTTTACCTGTTTTCTCGCGAACAATCTCGAATGCTTCGTAAAGAATGCGTTGTGCGACGCCTTTTTTACCATCAAGCATAATTTTGTTTATCAATCGTGTGACAAGTTTGCTATTGTAAATCGGATCGGGCAACACGTCACGACGCGGTACAGGACCTTTACGTGGCATCTTAACCCTCCCTTCTATGTTTGTAATGGTTGATGCGTTCATGTTAGCTTGCGCTCAACGATTATTTTTTGGCTGGCTTTGGACGTTTGGCGCCATATTTGGAGCGAGCCTGCAAGCGATTGGCAACCCCCGCCGTATCCAGTGCCCCACGAATAATTTTATAACGCACACCCGGCAAGTCTTTCACACGACCACCGCGGATCAACACCACGCTGTGTTCTTGTAAGTTATGACCAATCCCCGGAATATACGCCGTCACTTCAATGCCGTTTGTCAGTCGAACACGGGCGTATTTTCGAAGCGCAGAGTTCGGTTTTTTTGGTGTCATCGTACCAACACGGGTACACACACCCCGTTTTTGCGGGGATGGTAGTTCCCGCGTTTCTTTACGCAAGCTGTTATAGCTTTTGAGAAGCGCAGGCGCCTTTGATTTTTCAGCCAGTTTTTTGCGACCTTTGCGTACAAGCTGATTAATGGTAGGCAATCATCTCACCCCTTTCATCTTCACATATGACGCGGTCGATCCGTAAAGATCAGTGCCGCGTCTATACCCACAGGTCCGGGCGGTTCATTTTTGGGCAGAAAAAGGGCGCGCTTTAGCCTTTTAAAAGGGCAACAGCGCTGGCCGGTACATCGATGCCCGCCGCCCGACCGAGTTTATGCATGGAACGAACGCGTTCGACCGGCGTACCGCTTGCCTCAGCAAGCTCAATCAGCTCACTGATCAGGTGCGCATCGGCATCTTCAGCGACAACCACAGTGGAGACAAGCCCTTTTTTAAGGGCTCGTTCGACTGCTCGCAAGCCCACGACCTTATGCGGTGTACGTTTGACCAGGTCATACGTCAATACCACCAACCCCTGCCCGGCGGTTTAGCACAATGACTAGTATAAATCGCCATGTTCATCTTGTCAAATGTTTTTCGCTTTAGGCCATCGTCTCTTGATGCGTCGCAGCATCTGTGGCGGGCGTTTCTACGGATGTTTGGACCGTTTCTTTTGTCTTTCCTTTTACCCGTACCCGTACTTGACGATAGGCCCCCAGTCCTGTCCCTGCAGGAATCAATTTACCGATAATCACGTTTTCTTTGAGTCCGAGTAACTCGTCGCGTTTTCCTTTAATCGCTGCGTCAGTTAAAACACGCGTTGTCTCTTGGAATGACGCCGCCGAGAGGAATGAGTCGGTCTCTAACGAAGCTTTGGTGATACCCAAAATCATCGGCCGTGCCACCGAAGGGTTGCCCCCGCGGCGCATGACCTCACGGTTGGCCGCTTCAAAATCATGCACGTCGATGATCGCACCCGTTAACAACTCGGTATCGCCGGCGTGAATGATGCGCACTTTGCGCAGCATTTGGCGAATCATAATCTCGATGTGTTTATCGCTAATTTCTACCCCTTGGAGGCGATATACTTTTTGTACTTCTTTTAAGATATACGCTTGTGTTGCACGCAAACCTTGAATGCGCAAGATGTCTTTGGGATCAAGCGAACCCTCGGTGAGCGGTTGACCAGCCTCGACCGTCTCTCCGACCGCCACTTTAAGACGCGCGCTATAAGGAACGCCGTAGACTTTCGTCTCGACATCATTTTTTATCTCAATCTCCCGACGATCGCGTCCTTCGCGAATGTCAGTGACCACGCCTTGTATCTCAGTCACAGTCGCTTGACCTTTGGGGTTGCGCGCCTCAAAAAGTTCTTGAATACGGGGGAGACCTTGTGTGATATCGTCACCGGCAACGCCGCCTGTATGGAAGGTCCGCATCGTCAGCTGCGTACCAGGTTCGCCGATGGACTGTGCAGCAATGGTGCCCACCGCTTCTCCGATTTCAACTTGTCGACCCGTAGCAAGATCACGCCCATAACATTTTTGACAGACACCGTGATGCGTGCGACAGGTGAGCACCGAACGAATGCGAACGCGCTCAATCCCAGCTTCAACGATACGGTGAGCAATTCGATCGGTGATGAGCTCATTGGGGCGAACGAGCACTTCCCCCGTGGACGGATGACGGACTGTCTCAAAAGCCGTCCGCCCAGCAATTCGATCAAAAAGATTGGTAATCTCTTCTCGGCCTGTGCGAATCGCTTCAACGACAATGCCTTGGTCCGTACCACAATCTTCTTCACGCACAATCACGTCTTGGGCAACATCGACCAGACGCCGTGTGAGATAGCCAGAGTCTGCCGTCCGAAGCGCTGTATCTGCCAAACCTTTACGTGCACCGTGCGTCGAGATAAAGTATTCGAGCACGGTGAGACCCTCACGAAAGCTCGTCTTAATTGGTTGTTCGATAATGCGCCCCGACGGATTGGCCATGAGACCGCGCATCCCTGCAAGCTGGGTAAAGTTCGAAGCATTCCCCCGTGCGCCAGAGCTCGACATCATGTTGATAGGGTTAAATGGATCGAGACTCGCCAAAAGCTTGGATTGAATTTCATCTTTGGCTTTGCTCCAAATCGAAATGACGCGATTATAGCGCTCTTCATCCGTAATCAACCCACGACGATATTGTGTCAAGACGGTTTGAACTGCTTTTTCTGAGCGTTCCAGTATTTCTTTTTTCTCATCGAGCACTACAATATCTGAGGCGGCAATGGTCACGCCAGCTTTGGTAGAGAAACGAAAACCGATGTCTTTGATCCGGTCTAAGATTTCGGAAGTCGTCGTTGTACCATATCGTTCGTAACAAATGGCGATGATTTTACCTAAATCTTTTTTCTTAAGGGCCTCTGTGACCGGGAGCGCTTGAATATATGCGCGCACGTTTTCTCCTGGGCGTCGCAAAAGGTAGGCTTCGTCTATACCCGTGAGCACATCACCTTTAATCGGGCCATTAATGTAAGGAAGATCGGCCGGAAACACTTCGTTGAATAACAGCTTACCAACAGTTGTAATAAGAAGTGTCCGTTGATCTGAGGCTTCTAGACCCGATTTCCCGATTGCCTGCAAAGGAATCGCGATACGCGCATGCAGCTCTACACTCCCGCGTTCGTAAGCCATGATCGCTTCCGGAACACTGGAGAAAACCGATCCTTCCCCACGTGCAGCGGCTTTTTCCATCGTCAAATAGTAGTTACCGAGCACCATATCTTGCGTCGGGGTGACAACCGGTTTACCGTCTTTGGGGTTTAAAATGTTTTGTGCTGCCAACATGAGGATACGCGCTTCCGCTTGCGCCTCTGCCGATAACGGAACGTGCACAGCCATCTGGTCCCCATCAAAATCCGCGTTATAAGCGGTGCAGACAAGCGGATGCAAGCGAATGGCGCGTCCTTCGACAAGCACCGGCTCAAAGGCTTGAATCCCTAGGCGGTGTAACGTTGGCGCCCGGTTTAAAAGAACTGGGTGTTCACGAATAATATCTTCTAAGACATCCCATACTTCTGGTTTGACGCGTTCGACTTTGCGTTTGGCACTTTTGATGTTCGGGGCATAGCCGCGATGAACGAGCTCACGCATGACAAATGGCTTAAAAAGCTCCAACGCCATCTCTTTGGGAAGCCCGCATTGCGTCATTTTAAGATTCGGTCCTACAACGATGACCGAACGCCCTGAATAATCGACCCGTTTCCCTAATAGATTTTGCCGGAAACGCCCTTGTTTCCCTTTAAGCATGTGCGATAGCGATTTAAGCGGTCGATTCCCAGCCCCCGTGACAGGCCGCCCTCGACGCCCATTATCAATCAGCGCATCCACGGCTTCCTGTAACATACGTTTTTCGTTTTGAACAATGATATCTGGGGCATCGAGATCAAGAAGACGTTTGAGACGATTGTTGCGGTTAATCACCCGGCGATAAAGATCATTCAAATCGGAGGTTGCAAAGCGTCCGCCATCGAGTTGGACCATCGGTCTGAGATCAGGCGGAATAACCGGAAGCACTTCTAAGATCATCCACTCCGGTCGATTGCCAGAGGTCCGAAACGCTTCGAGGACTTCTAAGCGTCGAATGATCCGCGTCCGCTTTTGTCCTTGGGCTGACTTGAGCTCTTCTTTTAAAACCGCAACTTCCCGATCAAGGTCAATCTCCGCGAGCAGTTTTTTGATGGCTTCCGCACCCATCTCCGCTCGGAAAGCATCGCCGTATTTTTCGCGGTAGCTTCTGTATTCTTTTTCAGAAAGGAGCTGTTTTTTCTCAAGCGGCGTGATGCCAGGATCGGTCACAACGTAAGAAGCAAAATAAATCACTTCTTCTAGAGCTCGCGGCGACATATCGAGGACAAGTCCCATACGGCTTGGAATGCCTTTTAAAAACCAGATGTGCGAAACAGGGGCAGCAAGCTCGATGTGCCCCATCCGCTCCCTGCGCACCTTCGCACGCGTTACTTCCACACCACAGCGATCACAGACAACCCCTTTGTAACGAACACGTTTGTATTTCCCACAATGACATTCCCAGTCTTTGGTTGGCCCAAAGATCTTTTCACAAAACAGCCCCTCTTTTTCTGGCTTGAGCGTGCGATAGTTGATGGTCTCCGGTTTTTTTACCTCGCCATGGGACCAGGAACGAATCTTTTCAGGCGAGGCCAGACTAATCTGCATGTATTCAAAGTAATTGACGTCCACGCTTTACTCCTCCTTCGCCGGATCTTAAAAGACAAGGTGCCACGTGTAACCTGGAAGGGAGATTATGACGACTCACCCGTGCCCCCCGTCGTTAAATACACCATTTTATCTAAGTGGACGTGCGGATCATCGTCATCTTCAAGTTCTTTGATCACGATTTCCTGATCGTCTTTAGACAAAATCTTAACGTCTAGTCCCAGGCTTTGTAACTCTTTAATCAGCACCTTAAACGACTCCGGCACACCGGGCTCGGGGATGTTTTCACCTTTGACTATCGCTTCATACGTCTTCACACGTCCAACGACGTCGTCGGATTTGACAGTGAGAATTTCTTGGAGGGTATGAGCCGCACCGTAAGCCTCCAGCGCCCACACTTCCATTTCCCCAAAACGCTGACCACCAAATTGCGCTTTACCACCCAGCGGTTGTTGCGTGACGAGGGAATACGGTCCGGTCGAACGCGCATGAATCTTATCGTCGACGAGGTGCGCAAGCTTCAGCATATAAATCACACCAACGGTCACACGGTTATCAAAAGGTTCCCCCGTTCGACCGTCGTATAGCACTGTCTTCCCATCGCGCGGTAAGCCTGCTTCTTCTAACGCATCCCAAATATCATATTCATTAGCGCCATCAAAAACCGGTGTGGCCATATGCAGCCCAAGCGCCCGGGCAGCCATCCCTAAGTGCGTCTCGAGGACTTGACCGATATTCATCCGCGAAGGCACACCTAACGGATTGAGAACAATGTCGACCGGTGTACCGTCCGGTAAAAAGGGCATATCTTCAATCGGCACAATCCGTGAAACAACCCCTTTATTCCCATGGCGTCCAGCCATCTTATCCCCGACAGAGATTTTTCGTTTTTGGGCGACATAGACGCGCACGAGTTCGTTCACACCCGGTGGGAGTTCATCGCCGTTTTCACGCTTAAAGACTTTCACATCGACTACAATGCCTGCGCCTCCATGTGGTACTTTCAATGAGGTATCACGCACTTCTCGTGCTTTTTCACCGAAAATGGCGTGAAGTAGGCGCTCTTCTGCGGACAGTTCCGTCATCCCCTTGGGCGTCACTTTACCGACGAGAATGTCCCCGTCTTTGATCTCTGCCCCGATGCGCACAATGCCCCGTTCATCGAGATTTTTCAAGGCTTCATCCCCGACATTCGGGATATCCCGCGTGATCTCTTCTGGTCCAAGTTTTGTATCACGCGCTTCAGTTTCATATTCTTCAATATGAATCGACGTGTAAACATCTTCTTTTACGAGACGTTCACTTAAAAGAATCGCGTCTTCGTAGTTATAGCCTTCCCAAGTCATAAAGGCGACGAGTACGTTTCGACCGAGTGCGAGTTCCCCTTGCTCCGTTGACGGCCCATCCGCAAGAAGATCCCCCGCCTTGACGCGCTGTCCAACTTGAACGACCGGACGTTGATTCAGACACGTCCCTTGATTGGAGCGCTGGAATTTATAAAGGCGGTATTTGTCAAGGTCGCCCTTGACTTCCTTCTGCCCTTCACGGAACACGCGCCGCACCCAGATCTCACGTGCATCCACGCGTTCCACAATCCCATCTTGACGGGCTAAAATACATACGCCGGAGTCTTTGGCCACGCGGTACTCAATGCCCGTCCCAACAAGCGGCGCTTCTGGGACAAGAAGCGGGACTGCCTGCCGTTGCATGTTGGCACCCATCAGTGCACGGTTGGCGTCATCATTTTCCAAAAATGGGATACAGGCCGTCGCCACAGAAACGACTTGCTTTGGCGATACATCCATATAGTCAATTTCTTCCTTAGAAACAGTCACAATCTCGCCATGCCGACGCACAACGACTTGATCTTCAACGATCCGCCCTTCTTCATCCAATGGTGTATTAGCCGGGGCAATCGTATACAACTCTTCTTCATCGGCAGTGAGATAATGGATGTCATCCGTGACACGATGTGTTTCTGGATCGATACGGCGGTACGGCGTCTCGATGAAACCATAGGCATTCACCCGCGCATACGTTGAAAGCGTGTTAATGAGACCAATGTTTGGACCTTCCGGTGTCTCAATTGGACACATCCGACCATAATGGGAGGGATGCACGTCACGGACCTCAAACCCTGCGCGTTCGCGCGTCAATCCTCCGGGTCCTAATGCAGAAAGACGCCTTTTGTTGGTCAGTTCAGCCAAGGGATTGGTCTGATCCATAAACTGGCTGAGCTGCGAAGAGCCAAAAAACTCTTTGACCGCCGCAATCACTGGACGAATATTGATCAGCGCCTGAGGCGTTAATGTCTCTAAATCTTGAATCGACATCCGCTCACGAACGACGCGTTCCATACGAGCAAGCCCGATTCGGAACTGATTTTGTAAAAGCTCACCGACCGAACGCAACCGTCGGTTACCGAGATGATCGATGTCATCTGTACTACCGATGCCATGAAACAAATTCATAAAATAATTGATCGATGCAATAATATCAGAAGGTGTGATGACTTTTGTCTCCTCATCGATCAGACCATTCCCAATGACCTTGACAATTTTCCCTTCTTCAACATTGGAATAGACATGTAAAATCTGAAGCGGCACATCGCCTTGTTCACTAATACCGTAACCGAGTTTAATCGTCGTAAGGCCCAATCCGCGTTCTAAATACGGAATGAGACGATCCAAGGTGCGCCGATCAATGATTTTTCCGGCCTCGATGAGCACCTCGCCCGTTTCCGGATCGAGCAATGTCTCAGCAATGCGATTTCCGAGAAGACGATTTTTGATATGCAATTTTTTGTTAATCTTATACCGCCCGACGTTTGCCAGATCATACCGTTTGGGATCAAAAAAACGACTAAACAGAAGCTGCCGAGCATTTTCTAAAGTCGGCGGCTCTCCCGGACGAAGCCGTTCATATATCTCTAAAAGCGCTTTTTCCGTCGTATCCGTGTTATCTTTATCAAGCGTTGAAAGAAGCGTCGCTTCCTCGCCTAAAAGATCGATCATCGCTTGATTCGAAGCAATCCCAAGGGCGCGCAACAAAATCGTCACTGGAAGTTTACGGGTACGATCAATGCGTGTATACACGGCATCACGCGCATCGCTTTCCAGCTCCAACCAAGCGCCACGATTGGGGATGATCGTTGCCCCAAACATTTCTTTACCATTTTTATCGAACTTTTTGCTAAAATAAACACTGGGTGAACGCACAAGTTGTGTCACAATCACCCGTTCTGCACCGTTTATGATAAACGTTCCCGTGTCCGTCATGAGGGGCAGATCGCCCATAAACACTTCTTGTTCTTTGACTTCCCCAGTCTGACGGTTAATGAGACGCGTCTTAACACGCAGAGGGGCTGCATACGTCGTATCGCGTTCTTTGCTTTCGGCTACAGAATACTTTGGCTCACCCAACACATAATCAATAAATTCAAGGTGTAAATTACCGGTAAAGTCCTGAATCGGCGAAATATCATGAAACAATTCTCTAAGCCCCGAAGCCAAAAACCAACGATACGAACTGAGCTGAATCTCAATTAAATTCGGTAAATCGAGCACCTCATGCGTCCGCGCATACGTCCGCCGGGACCGTCGACCTAAGGCGACCAGCTTTCCTGCCAAACCCCTCACCTCTCATAGAGATGTTCAAAAAGCAAAAAAGAACAAAAGCGATCCGCTTTTGTTGACTGAACAGATCACGCCCAGGCGTGGCAATATAACAGTTTGATCAAGCATTTGGTAAAATATACCTGATGTCATCGAACATACTTTAAAAATTGCTTTGGCAATTTCAAACTATAACACTTGACAAATGAGATGTCAATCATTTTGCATTTTTTACAGCATGCAATATTTTATATCCTGACTGTCGTCGGGCGATGTGCACGTCTTCGAAAAGCGTCTGTAAATATTTTAAAGTGGAAGGCGCACCATGTTTTTTTTGAATCACAACCCACAAAGCACCGCCGTGTTGAAGTGCTGTATAGGCATCCCGATAAAGATGAAAAACGATCTCTTTACCAGCGTGAATCGGAGGGTTCAATAGTACGGCATCAAACCGTTCATCGGGGATCGCCGCGATCCCATCGCTTAAGTAGACTTCTGCGTTTGATAGACCATGTCGACGAATGTTTTCTTGAGCCAAACGAACAGCCCGCGGATGGTGATCGACGAGCACACACTGCGCTTTAGGAAAGTGCATCGCCAAAATGATTCCGATCGCCCCCCAGCCACATCCCATATCCAGCAGGCGACATATTTCCCCTTGGTGATGACAACGGTTTTTTGCATGTTCCAAAAATGTCTCGAGTAAGAGACGGCTCCCCCGATCAAGCCCATCTTTAGAAAAAACGTCGTGATCTGTTAAAAATTGGAGCGTCCTTCCCTGAAAATGGACTGTAATCGTTTGAGGATCAGAACGACTTTCAGGACTTTCCATAAAATAATGACGCAAGACAATCACCTCGACGTACGAGTCACAATGCA
>Ga0265295_1003204_pt1 | contig 24368 bp, 22 predicted proteins | sample Munlansysbiofilm_FD_192503 | JGI IMG/M metagenome (GOLD analysis project Ga0265295, IMG submission 192503) | Leachate microbial communities from a municipal landfill in Southern Ontario, Canada - Methane capture system biofilm | ecosystem: Engineered > Solid waste > Landfill > Unclassified ... | reverse complement strand
TGGGGATTATTGTTTTTTATGTCCTGACGCCAGATTTTTATCAGATATTCCAAAAGCTGAAGGTGAATCCATTTGTCATAATAGCTTTTGTGCTCAAAAAGCAGATAAATATATCCTGAATTTCCTTTAATATCAGCCTTGTAAAGCATGTCGGAGTAGAATTCTTCAAGATCTTTTTCAATAAAGGAATCTTTGCAGATTTCAAGGGAATCAAGGTTTGTAAGCTCAAGCACTTTTTTTGGAAGATAATTTTCCAAAAAGCTTTTTGCATTATAAAGATCGCTCCAGGTATCTTTGAAAAGTTTGTCATGTGAGTTTTTGATATTGAAATCATTCATAATAAAAAACTATTCCTCAAATAAAATATCACTTACTTCCCTTTTTTCACTGTCAAATGATATCCCGCATAAAATGGTTCTTATATTTTTATTTTCCCATTTTTTGGCATATCCCTTTTCCTTTATCTGATTAATGGCCACGTCAGCAGAAGAATTGCACTTGAACTCAATAACATAAACCTTATCTGGAAAAATAAGAGCAAGATCAAGTCGTCCCCTTGAGTTTAAAAGCTCTGATCTGGTGTTATATCCAATTAAAGATAAACTCATATAAATTATTGTATGAAAATAGTTTTCATCTGCATTTTTAAAATGAGGGTAGGGGATTTCATTGAAAATTGCATTTATGAAAAATTTGGCTTCTTCAAAGTCTTCATTTTTAAAGGCAAGTCCAAGTTCATTTGCATAGGCTGCAGAATCAAATTTATTTGTAATATTTTGCAAAAGGATTTCATTGAAGCTTTTTTTGACTTCTTCATTTGGATATGAAAGAGAAACAAGCGTTCCGTCATGGTCTTTTATGGTAAGGCAGCCCGTTTGAAAAAGCATTGGAATTATCTGCAGATTTTCTATATCAAAATTTTCAAGCATTCCAGATCCTGCTCTGACATTTTCAAGATTTGGAATGTAGTAATTGTTTTCCTTGATAAGCTCCACAAGAAATTTTGGGGTTGCTGTTGAAAACCAGTAGTTTTTAAATTCTTTGTCTTTAAGGCAGTTCATAAGAGAAATAGGATTAAAAACCTTTATATCTTTTTTGGAAAAACGGTATCCATTATAATAATATTTAAGCTTGTCAATGCATTCTTCAATGCTGATTCCCATTTCTTCACAAAACTCATACAAATACTCATCAAAATATTCTTTAATTTCATCTTCGCTGTATCCAAGAAAATCTGAATATTCCCCAGACATTGTAATATCAGTAAGATTATTCCATTTGGAAAAAATGGAAACCTTTGAAAATCTTGAAACTCCTGTGACAAATATAAACTTAAGCTTGTCTACAATATTTGCACCTTTTAAAGTACCAAAAAAGGATTCAAGTATTTCCCTGTTTTGTTTAGCAATTTTTATTTCATCTTTTGCAAGGTGGTCTATTATTGGCTTGTCGTATTCGTCTACTAAAATCACAAGATTTTCATTATATTTTTCATATAAGGCCGTAAGTATATTTAAAAAAAGGTTTTTTAAAAGTTTGTTTTTATCCAGGTGAATATTATGTGTTTTTCCAATGTTTAAAAGGTTTTCTTTTAAAGATTCTGTAAGATTCTCAGGATTTGAAGTGTCTATTTCATTAAAATCAAAAACTAAAACAGGATAAGAATCAAATTCCCATTTATTCTCAATATAAAGACCTTTAAATAATTTTTTATTCCCTGAGAAAAGTTCATTAAGAGTTGAAATAGTAAGTGACTTTCCAAATCTTCGGGGTCTTGATAAAAAATATGCCTCACCATTATCCAAAAGCCTTGATATCCATTTTGTCTTATCCACATATATTAAATTACCGGTTCTTAATTTTTCAAAGGATGATGTATTAAGTGCCAGTTTTTTCATGAAATTTTTTTCCTTTATTAAAAGGTCATGTTTCTTATTTGCCTGAGGTGTATTTTTTTTACTGATGTGAGTATAAAAATCAGCTATCAAAAAGTCAATATAGTGGATTTTTGGGTTTGGTGGTTGCAAAGACGGTCTTTTTAAAATCATGGGGATTAATTCAGAAAAGCTTTAAATGGGAACTACCATTTTTATTTGACTGCCCTTGACAATCCTGATGTACCCAAAATCATAAGAGACCCTCTGTCACTTAAATTTTTTTTAAGTCAGATACAGGTATTCCTGTAAACTCACTTACTGTTTCAATATCATAGCCTTTTTTCAGCATTTTTTCTGCCATGGCTAGTTGTGCCAGATACTGACCTTCTTGCCTGCCTTCCTCTCTGCCTTTAGCTTCCCCTTCACGTCTGGCAGATTCAATCCCGGAATTATAATCCCGCTGCCATTTCATGTGGGCTTCATAGGCATCAAGAAGTTCTTCGTCTCTTGTGAAGGCTACATATTTATCATGAGCCTTGTTTATTTCCGGATTTTCTTTCAGTAATATTTTCATGGCTTCATCACCTTCTGTTTTTCCTTCATTCTTTAAATAATACAGCCATTTTTCAAGCTGTTTTCCCTTATTATAATCTTTTAATTCAGGAAGTTCAAGATAGTGCATTACCAGATGATCTGATAAAAAAAGCTCAGGATCTGAAAATTCCCTTAACATAAAACATAAATGATATCTGCCTGTTTCCTTAAATAAATGAAAATCTAAAATAATTAGTGATTGGCCGAAAACGAGAATTTTTTGTTCAGTTCAAGGAAGATAAAAAATTTAACCGCAGGAATACATGGAGTATTTTGAGGATTAAATTTTTTATCTGACGCCGAAATGGACAAAAAAGGCCGTTTTCGTTCAGCAACTATTTATGCAGATAACAGGACAAAGGCTTCCATATATTTCTCCCTCTTTAAGCTGGGATGAATAAAGCCTTGACCAGTAATACAATGACCTGTGTCTGAAAATATTGTCTCCTGAAGTCTGAACTTCAATGTTATAAATTTCTCCGGTTTCAGAAACTGCCTTGATATCAAGGACAGATTCCTTGTCAAGAGCCAGATTTTTTATATTGAATGTGTTTTTCAGCTCTATGTCTTTAATTAAGGGAAAATTCATGTTTTCCTGAACTGAGTTTACAAAATTGAGCAAAAGACCTTTATCTTCTTCCCTGCCAAATAAATATTTTATGAATATGTCTGAAGTTGGCTTTACATATACCAATTGTCATTCCTTTTTAAAATTTTAATTATAATATGGATACAATTTATATTTACAGGAAGGTTTAGTCAATTCAGATCTGAAAAAAGGAGAAATACCTTAATAAAGATATTAATATATTTTTAAAAAGTAAAAAATTAACTTCTGCCCCCTGGTTTCCCAAAGTTAAATTTTAAAGACAACTTAAAATATAAGAATAATGGTAATAAAAAAACGAGTGGAAATACATTATTAGAATGCCCGTACCCCAGAACTACAGGTTAAGCTGAGATCAGTATAGGTTTTATATCTGAAAGATCTGTATTTTGCTTTGCATGCCATAGATCATAGTTGTCCTGCATATGCAGCCAGCTTTCTGGTGTGCGACCCAGGCATCGGGATAAGCGAAGTGCCATTGAAGGGGAAATCGAGCTCTGACCCTTTAATATTCTTGTAAAAGTTGAAGGAGAAACTTTAAGCCGTAAAGCAACACTGCGTGATGAAAGTCCAAGCGGTTTTATATAAACATCCTGAATAAATTCCCCTGGATGGGGTGGGTTATGCATAGTCATTAGTGATAATCCTCATAATCTACAATATAGGCGTTACCATCTATAAATTCAAAAACGATCCGTCAGTTTTTGTTAACATCAATCGCCCATAGACCAAGGCGATTACCCTTTAAACTATGGAGCCTCCAACCAGGTAATCCATATCATCAATACACGTCGCTGTATCAAGTGCTGTCAAACGCATTTTTAATTTTTGTTTGTGTTCTGGCTGAATTCCTGACAAAAGACCAGTCTCGAAAAATTTTCGCAGCCCTTTATGTTTATAAAGATTTAATCATGCAATCTATTTTATACCATATAGCACAATATGCAATTGTTATTTGATTTGTATTGTTAAGACTATTGTAAATAAAGGTAGAACCATTCTTGGATTTGTCTGTCTATGCAGGGAGCAAGCTGTGTGTCTGTTTTAGCAAAATTGAGAGATTTCCAAATTTGCGTAAAAACTAAAATCAGACCGGCAAAATTAAGGGTAATAGATAGTAAAAATTTTAAATAAAAATATGTAAACATTGTTTATGAGATAATAATTTTTTAAATAAACAGTGTTTTTTATATAAAAATCAAAGATTTAAAAAAACAGTTAAAAAAATATTAAAAATCTGTGTTTTTTTTGTTGACAATAAAACCTGTTTTGTGAGAACCTCCAACCATGAAGTAAACATTGTTCTTTTTAATTTAAAATGTTTCTCGATTTAAATAAAAATCAGCATAATAACCTTCCGCCAAAAAGAGTTATACTGATAAAGGGATTGACCCTTTAGTTTAACATGGGAAACAAAATTAAAAGAAATTGCCAGGAAAAAGCCACACCCCAGGCAACTGGGGGCCGGAAAGCCAAACGGGTCCTTAATTAAACAAACCCCTAAAAAGTTTTAAGGATGGCCGGGTTGCCTCTGGCAGGTTGGAACAAAATTTTTTAACTAACCTGTCTAGGAGGACAAATTTATGAAACGTTTTATCGTTGGTTTAGCAGCAACAGCAATCCTTTCAATGCCAATGGCAGCATCAGCTCTTGAAAAAATGGACAACTCACAGCTTAGATCAGCAACAGGTCAGGCTGGTGTATCTATCGCAGTTGATGATATTGTTATTTACCAGAAGAGTCTTGCAGATACTACTTACTGGGATACTGATGGTCTTGCAGTACTTGGTGCTGGAACAGGTTCAGCTCCAGCAGCAATGGTAGGTGCTGCCGGTATTATGCTAGATCATGCTGATGATATGCATAAGCTTATAACTATAGATGCAATTCTTGATGCAGATGACTATGGTGTTACAGCTCTTAAGGAAATTTTTTCTACAGATGGAACAGCTGCAAATACTTTTCTTAATGAAGATATAGGTATTATAGACGATATGAGTACAATGCAAACTTTTACAACATCAGGCTTTAACGCAACAACTGGTGCAACAGGAAATTTTACAAATGGTATTTCCCCACTAACAATTGATGTTGGTACATGTGAAGCTCTTACAAGAGGATGGGATTACAATACAAATGGTACTCAGACATGGGCATCACCTCATGGTCAGCTTACAGGTGCAGTAGCTGGTGTTGTAATTGGTCTTCCAACTGTTGAAATTACTACATATAATACAACAAATACTATGGATGTTAAACTTGTTCTTAAAAATTCTGAAACAGGTGGTTTAGCTCAAGCTATGAACATGGATCATAATACATTCATTCAGATTGAAAAATCTGGCAATTCAACAATGGCTATCCTGGGCGGACGTCTTGAAATAGCACCTCATTAATAAGTAAGTCATAAACCACTAAACCCCGTCTTTAATATAAAGGCGGGGTTTTTTTCAACCTGAATCAGGGAGAAAAAAGAATGAAAAAAATTATAGCAGCAGCAGGTATTTTTTCTATCCTTTCCTTTCCCTGTCTTGCCACAGAAAAACTTAATCACAATGATCTTAAAAAAATAACAGGACAAGCCGGAATAGTATTTGAGCTTGGTGAAATGACAGTAAATATTAAATACGGTGAATTAACCTATACAGATACAGACGGATACGGTTCAATTACAAGGGCTGGAATAAAAGTTATTTCAGATACTGAAGGCTCAACACTTCATTTCAAGCCAATTGAAGATTTTGAAAAGTATTCCAATGCAAATCTTAGAAAACAATTTGGTGATGAAATAGGAAATCTTGGTTTAAAGGAAAATTTAACTGAAAACCACAATGCAGAAATAAACAGAAAAGATCGCGAAGAAAAGGATAAGGACAAATCAACAAAGGAAAAAGGGGTAACATTTTCCCACCTTGTAATAGAAAATACCAGCTATTGCTCACTTCTTACAGCAATAGGACTTTTTAACTCAGGAATTATGGGTATTACAAAGGATCAGACAATAGAAAAAAGTCTGAATACAGGAGGAATTGTTGCAAAACTTCCTTCTATTGAAGCAACAACTGGTTTTTCAACAAAAAGCATAGTTGTTTTCACAGATGACCCTGATATGAATTCAATGAATAATAACAAAACCCTTCTTACCATAGAAAAAGGCCCTGCAACCCAGGCAATTTTGGGCGGTAGAGTAGAAATAACTCCAATAAAAAGCAGCAATTAGAGGATTTTATGTTTTTTAAATCAAGAGTTTTTGTCTTAATCTTTTTTAGCTTAATTATTTTTAATAATCAGGTTTTCGCAATTTCTGAACTAAGCGAAAAAGAGCTTAAAAATAAAACAGCCCAGGCAGGAATTACTGTTGCTGTAAAAGATGCTGTATTTTACAATCATCAGTCTTCAATTAAATTTATTGATGCTGAATCAGATCCTCCGGTAACTCCGGGGTTTCTTGAATTTAAAAACATAAAAAGCCTTACAACCATAAATACAGGACATAATATTGATCCTGGTTCAACAAATTATATGGGGCATATTTATATTGATATAGCATCTCCTGAAGAAACCACAACCGGCTACAATTCTCCATATGCATCCATAGTATGCGATGATTTTCAAACCACATCATTTATAAAAGTAGAAGAAATCAATTTCAATGGAAAATCAATTGGAAGTCTTGATATTGTTGGAGCAAATTTCCCAAAATGGAACATGTTTTTTGGTGCCCATGATTGTGGAATTGATTTTGAACTTGGTTTTCAGTTTCATACAACTTCCTTTAAATACAATTACGGACCTGAAGCAGATAATACTTACCTTGGATTTAATAATCTTTTAATTGCAAAAGAATTTAGCGGTGACCTGGTTGACCCTTCAACATGGCAGGGAAGCGGCAAATTTAAAATAGGAGATTTTGAAAATAATAATCCGGCTACAATAGATATTGGAACAAGAGAATTTAACGGGCAGACAGATGCAATAATTTCAATTTCAGCTCCAATGCAGGGCTCCATAAGAATGGAAAATATTCACATGGGAAATTCAGATTTTGGTCCTGCTGCAATCGATGGAATTAATGTTCACAGGCTTACCATAGAACTTCCCGGAAGGGATCTGGGGAATAATATATAATGAAAATAAAAGTATTAAATATTTTAATAATTTTTCTTTTATTTTTTATTATTCCAGATATTTCTTTTTCTCTGGAAGCTCTTTCAAAAGAAAAAATGAAAACCACAACAGGTCAGCGTGCCTTAACAGATATTTCAACCTCAGGTGATACAACAAGATTGTTTCTAAATACCCATATTGAAACATTTACAGAAATTGAGTCCTTAAAACTTGCCTACTTTGACAGAGACGGAAACGGCGAAAAGGGCTGGGATCAGAACTGGAATAATTTAAAACTTGGTTCTGAGCATGCAAATCTAACAATAGACGGACTTGTTATTAAAGCTGATTTTGTAAATTTAGCGTCATCTGAACCAGTTTTAAAAAGATTTATAATCGGATCAAATATGCTTAATGGCACAATTTCCGGAAATTTTGATTCTTTTACAGGAACTTATAATCCAAAACTTCTTGGCCCTGACAGCGCCGAACCTGCACAGGAATATTTACGACATGATCTAGGTGAAAAAAAATTTACTTTTAAAACCAGTGAAGATGGTACTAATCAGGGTTTTTTTCTAATATTAAGTCCTGAAGCAGCCCATAACGGTATTCACGCGGTCTTGGGTTTCAGTGAAGGCAATGCCCCCAATATAACGGATGTTTCACCATGGTGGAACGCCCCTTAAAATTAGTGTACACAGACTTTGTTTTGTGATAAAAGTTTTAAATATATTTTTTTTGTCCAAAAAATTAACCATGTTTAGAATGTAAAAACACCAAACCTATAAAAAGAGATTAAAACTAAAAATGCATTTTGCTTTAGCCTTTGCAATTTTAATAGCACTTTTACCCAATTTTTTCCCGGAAGCCGGAACCGATGAAAAAACTGCTGTTTTTACTTCGGGATATAAAGGCGAAATACGAATAAGAGAAGATGTTGAGCCTTTTTCACAAGAAAAATTTCGAAATATTATAAATCAGGAACACGATTTTAGTTGTGGTTCAGCTGCCCTTGCAACTTTACTCAATTTTTATCTCAATGAAAAATTAGGCGAAAAACAGGTTATAAGAGGTTTGATGGAATTTGGCGACAAAGAGCAGATAAAACAGCTCAGGGCTTTTTCATTGTGGGATATGCAGCAGTTTTTGGAAGCCATAGGTTATAAAAGCGGCGGTTATAAAGCAACAATGGAAGACCTTGAAAACAAAGAATACTGGCCATGTATAATTCCAATTAATGTTTATAATTATAAGCATTTTGTTGTTTTAAAAGGTATTTATAAAGACCATGTTTTTGTTGCAGATCCTTTTATTGGAAATTCAAGTTATTCAATGGATAAATTTAAAAAAATCTGGGATGACAGCGTAATGTTCATAGTCTGGGCTGACAAGGAAAAGACTGTTACAGGACTTAAGCTGTCAAGAAAAGATTTAAGATATATTGATAAGGAATTTCAGGAAACTTTAATGACCCCTGTGCCTGATCCAACAAATAAAATTGAGGATTACAGGCTTGATGATCAAGGACCATGGGATAATTATAAAAAATGATGAAAATAAAAGAATTAAAAAAATATGTCCTTGTTTTTTTGCTTATATTTGCAGCTTTTATTCCAAAATCTTTTTCTGAGCAAAATTTAAATGAAGAAGCAGAACAAAAAATTTTGGAGCTTGAACAAAGGGTTGAAGAACTTAAGACAAAAGAAGAACCTTTTGAAAAAGAAAAAAAAGATAAAATTATAAAAGAAGATGACTATATAAAACTTCTTACAGCAGCAGGAAGGGAATACTCATTAAGGGCTCCTGGAGTTATTGGTGTTGATTACACTTTTTCATATTATGGAAAATCATATGATAATATAAGTGCTGCCGAAGAATCTGGAACAGCATTTGAACGTGAGGCAACTCATAGAATTATAAATACTGTATCAGTTGAGTATCCTTTAAAAAATAACCTTTCCTTTGTAATGGATCTTCCATTTGTTTCTGTGTATGACGACGCCCAGGGTCAAAAATCTGATATGGATGATTTTGGAGACCCGTATATGGGAATTTTATTTCAGCCTTTTAAGGAAAAACCTGGAAAACCTTCATTGATTGTAAGCTCTGGTTTTACCTTTCCAATGGGAAGAAGCCCGTATGAAATAAATCCTCAAACAGAATATCCAACAGGAGAAGGGGTTTTTACATATAACTTAAGCCTTGGTTTAAGCAAAAAACTCTCACCGTCCCTTGTTTATGGAAGTATTTTTTATTCCTATAAATTTAAGGACAATGACACAAGTTTTAAAAATAATCTTTATCTTGGCGAAGCAGGCGAGTGGCTTAAAAAAGTAAAGCCGGGTGATGAAACAGGTTTTGACGCTGGAATGGGTTATGTGATTTCTGAAAAAGTTTCAATAAGCATGGGATGCAGGTTTGTTTATCAGTTTCCAACCAATTATTACTGGAGGGGAAGGGGAAAACTTTCATCATCTTCAACAATAAGCTCTCTTGCACTTCTTGGTACTGCTTGGCAGGTGACCGAAAAAAGAAAAATATATATGGAGCTTGGCATTGGACTTACAAACAATGACGAGGACCTTAATTTTAAACTTAGAATACCTTTTAACTTTATTCTTTGATTGGAAAGTAAAGGCTTATGGCTGAGAAAATTAAATTATCTAAAAGACAATTTTTTTCCCTTTTTTTAATTGTTTGTTTGTCTGTTCTGGTTATCAGTCCTCAAAATACTTATGCACAGGATTTAAAAGGTGCAAAAAGTTCAAATTTGCAGCAGAGGATTGAAAAACTTGAGCAGATTTTGATGGAAATTGAAAAAAAACAAAAAGCCCAGGAAGTAATGAGTGAGCTTCAACAGACTGACGAAGAAAAAAAGGAAAAAGATGAAGATATACTAGATGCTGCAGGCCGGGAATATACCCTTGCAACGCCTGGTATCTTAAATGTTTCATATTCATTAAGTTATTCAGCAGATACTTATGATCAGCTAAAGTCAGTTGAAGATGAAGACGGGAATACAAGTACAAAGGTAAGACACATTAATTCCCATACTTTTTCAAATTCATTGTCTTTGAAAATTCCGATTTTAAAAAATTTAACATTTTCTTCAAGTCTGCCCTTTAGCTATAAATATACAGACTCTAAAGAAGGTTCAAAAACTGGTATTGGTATGGGTGATCCAAATTTTAATATTCAGTTCCAGCCTTTCAGGCCGAATGAAGGTGTTCCTACAACAATACTAAATGCAGGTGTTATAGTCCCACTTGGAGATAATCCCTATGATATGAATGAAGACGATCTTGCCATAGGAAGCGGTTATTACACTGTTTTTGCGGGTGCCAATTTCAGTAAGTCGATTGATCCTGTAATAGCTTATGGTGGAATTTCTTTTTACAGAAACCTTGAAACTGATGATGCAAAATACAATTCAAATAAAGAACAAAAGGAACAAGGAATCTATATTTATAAAGTCGATCCAGGTGATCAGATCAGTGCAAACCTTGGTATGGGTTATTCCCTGTCTTATCTTGTTTCTTTAAGTATAGGTTTTTCCTATTCATACAGTTATGAAACAGATTATTATTGGAAAACAATTGGAAAAAATTCTTCGGAGTCATCCTATTCATCGTCTTTATCAATTGGTACAAACTGGAAAATCAGCCATAGACGTTCTGCTAATACAAGTTTGAATATAGGCCTATTCAATTCAAATACAGATGTAAGTTTTAGTTTGAGTCTTCCTTTTGATTTTAAACTTTAATTTTAAAGAATTTAAATGAAATTTAAAAAGCCAAGAATTAAAATCATGAAAATAAAAAAAATTGCAATTACAATTGTTTTGGTACTTTTTTTATCTGAACAGACCTTTGCAACCTTTAATGAAAACCCTGCTGTTGATGCAAAGGCTATTGGACTTGCCAATGCCTGTACAGCAGATCCGCCTGTTCATATGTCTGCTCATTTTAATCCTGCAGGGTTATCAAAAATTGATGAAGGAGCCATGTTTTCCAATGGTTTTGGTCTTCCGATTATTAAAAGGAAAGGGAGGTTTACTGAAGATAAGGATTTTAAAGGCTTTATGGATAATACCTGGGGGCCGAACGCTGAATACAATCCAGAAGATCCAAATGCAGATCATGGAGGACCAGATCCTTTAAGAGACACTGAAGGAACAAACTCATCAACAAAAATGTATATTCCTTTTTTAGGCCCAATAGATTTTCTTGCAGCAGCAAGTCTTGGGCTTTCATATAGAAAACCAGAATCAAAATGGACATTTGCATACACAAACTATGCACCATACGGCGGAGGTATGACACATAAGGATGACGGTGATCCTCTTCGGTTTGGATGTAAGTCTCTTTATCTTCAGCATCTTTTGTATGCAGCCCCAACTGTAAGCTACAAAGCATCAGATAAGCTTTCCCTTGGACTTTCAGTAGGGCTTGGCCAGACTGCAATGGGAATAGCTCTTGATCAGAGAACCCCAAATGAACTTGTTGCACTTACAAGGGTAATTGGAGATGCTACAAAAGACTTGGAAATTCCTGTTGTATCAGAGCAGACTCTTCCTCCGCCATGGCTTGGCGGAGGTCTTGGGCCATATGAACACAATACAAGCATGGAAATGGATTTAAGGGATGATTATACTCCTTCGTTTAACCTTGGTCTTTTATGGGAGCCGGCCTACTGGTTTGGTTTTGGCCTTACATATCAAAGTCAGGCAAAGGCAAAGCTTTCAGGAGACTATAAATTTTATTACAGTGACCAGTGGATGCGCCATGTTGACTGGAACGGAAGTACTGAATATACAATGACAACTGCAGGCATGCTTGATATTCCATATAATGCAGTTCCTTATCAGGCAGGAAAGGTTACAGCAGTCCAGACATTCCCAAGAAGAATTGATATGGGAATTAAATTAAAGCCTTTTTCAAAAATCCAGATTACTGCAGACCTTCACTGGTCAAACTGGTCAGCTGTAAAAGAAGATAAATTTACCTTTGATCAAAGAATTCAGCTTATGAGGGTTGCAAAACTTCTTGGATATACAGGCGGTGATAATAATCTTGTTGTTCAAAGAAATATGAGAGACACCTGGCATTGGGGGGTGGGGCTTGAATTTTATCCAACAGATATTCTCACTTTAAGATGCGGATACGAGTACAGGCCTGCATCGCTTCCAAAGGACAAATTTGATGCACTTTATTTTATGCCTGACATGACCTTTTATGGAGCTGGTTTTTCATTAAAGCTTCCCAAAAATGTTACAATAGATGTTGGACTTGCCTATCTTTTCAATGAATCCTATAAAATCCCAAATAACTCCAGTACAAATTTTAACTCTACAGATTTTACTAAAATTGTTTACAACCCATATACAGGCCTTGATTATGAACAGGAAACATATCTTTATGTAGCTCTTTTTGGAATTACAATGCCTTTGTCCGTTCAGATGGAAATGCTTCATCATCAACAGGAAATGATGCATCATGCTGTTCATAAAATTAAGCATTTGTTTAAAAAGCTTAATCCATTTAAAAAAAATGAAAAAAAGGAATAAATATTGACCTGTAAAGCACAGCATCATGAGGGGTACAAATAATGCAGCAGTTGTTTTATTTGAATCTGAAAGTTAATAGTTATAAAAAGAAAAGGATTAAAAGGTTATGAGAATTGGTTTTAAGGTGTGTTTTTTTTCACTATTTTTTATTTTTTTGAGCAGTTTAAATTTAAAAGCAATTGAGATTGAAGATAAAATAACAAGTCTTTGCACTCCACAAGATCAGACGAGTATTGTTGCTGTCAACTCCAACTATCCAGATTTTGATAAAATAGGACTTGCCCTTGTAAAAGATAAAAAAATGTCTGCACAGATAAACTCAAATATTTATGGTCCATATCCCGGGATTGGTAAAGGAACGCCTTTTTTTGCACCAGTTACAGGTGCTGCTGTTTTTAGTGTCTTTTCAGATTATAAGGATTTTGCCGTAATAGATGGAAAAGAACAAAAAAAATATGACGGCCTTGGAAATGTTGTATCAAGTATTGACGGTAAAAATTTTGCTTATAGAGCACAAATTGGAACAAATCAGCTTGTTGTAGTAAATGGAAAAGAAGGAAAAAAATTTGACGGAATAAAAAATGACCCTGTTTTTAGTCCGGATGGAAAAAGAGTTGCATATATTGCATTTGAAGACAAGAAAAACGGGTTTGTAATTTGTGATGATAAAAAATACGGGCCCTTTAGAAATGTAAATGAACTAAAATTCAGCCCTGATTCATCAAAACTTGGATTTATAGCATTTAAAGACAATGGCTGGCAGGTCTTTGTAAATGAAAAAGGATCCAAAGAATACAAAAATGCCATGATTTTGAAGTTTTCCAGTAAAGGAGATTTTGCCTGTGTTGTTCAAAATGATGACGACAAACTTATTCTGCTTGAAAATTTTAAGGAACATGAACCATACAAAACCATTGGAGAGCCCTGGTTTAATCCCGAGGGAACAATCCTTTCATATCCTGCAAATACCGGAAAATACTGGCAAATGGTTGTAAATGAAAAAAAGGAATTCAAGTTTGACTCACTTGGTCCTGTAGCATACTCAGATGAAGGGAACTCCTATGGATATACAGGAATTAAAGATAATAAGCCAATAATTGTAATAAATGGCAAAAAGGAAAAGGAATATGATTCTTCAGGTCTGATAAAATTTTCAACTGATGGTAAACACTATGCATACAGGGCATTTTCAAAGGAAAAAGGCTGGTTTGTTGTGTGGGATAAAAAAGAAGGAAATGCATATTTTGATGTAAAACAGCCAATATTTAGTCCTGTTAAAAATGAAATAGCATACATGGCTTTTAATGGAAAAAGTGTTGTAATGGTAAAAAATCATGTTGAAGGAAAAGAATATAAAAGTATAGGACTTCCAAAATTCAGCCCCAAAGGAAATCATCTTGCATATTATGCAACACCAGATGATACAAACTGGATAATGAATATTAACGGAGTTGAAACAAAAACTAAAATTTCAAGTTTTCTTGCAAAATTTCCAATAGTCTTTGAAACAGAAAACAAACTTCATGCTCTTGGTGTAAATGGGTTGGAATTTGTAAAATATCAGTGTATAATAAAATAAAATCAATTATTTATGATTGATTGAAAAAATTTTTAAACGATCTTTGAAAAAGATGCCATGCAGGTCCTTTTTGGGAATAAAAAAAGTCAGTCTGGATAAAGAACGGATGCTTTGTTTTTTCTAAGCCGGTTTCAGGAGATAGTTTTTTTATCTCATGCCCCGGAGCTTTAGCGAGAATGAGGCTCAGAAATAATGAAGCAGCCGTTCTAATTTTCTTTTCAGCTGAATATTTACTAAAAAAGATCTGCATGGAGGCAAAAAAAGCAAAAGGGTGAATATTTCTGACACCAAAGGATGCCAGGAGCCAAACCAGAAGTAATTCTGGGACGGAAAGCTGCGGGGCCTTTTTTAAGGTCAGCCGGGCTGCCTGATAGACTTTGAAAAAGCCAAACCAGAAGTAATTCTGGGACGGAAAGCTGCGGGGCCTGAATAGTTCAGGTCAGCCGGGCCGCCAAAAAAATCAGAAAACATTTAGCCAAACCATTGGGTAACCATGGGACGGAAAGCCACGGGGCCGAGATTTCGGTCAGCCGGGCCGCACTCCTTATGCCAAACCGGGAGTAATTCCGGGACGGAAAGCTGCGGGGCCTTTTTAAAAAGGTCAGCCGGGTTGCCTGTGAGATTTGATCACAGAGAGGAGGTCGCTATGAAAAAAAATTTATGCATAGCAACTTTAATGGTATCAATAATCATCCTTATCACAGGACAAGCCTTAGCTCTTACTCCTGTTCCATCTGAGAAACTAAAGGCCGTTACAGGTCAGGCAGGTATAACAGTGAATGCCAAGGATATTCTTGGTGTTGACTGGACCGCAGAAAGAGTAGTTTTCACAGATGAAGACGGCACTGACGGCAATCCTGCATCATTATGTCTTAATGGCATTGAATATGCAGGAAGCATAACTCTCAAAAATCCGGTTTCCGTGAACCCTGCCAGTTTAATTGATCCTTACACCGGTAAAATCACCAATGGCATGAACATTGAGCTTGACGGTGCAGTGGTTCAGATTGACAGATATCACATTGAATCCATAACAATTGAGGGGGCTCCAGGTGTTAAGTACATGAACGAAGGAAAAAGCTTTGGAAGTATAACTGTGGAGGGATTTCATGCCGAAATTTCAGGCAAAATAAGAATATCGCCTTTTTCGCATTAATGTTTTTTGCCTCCAACCTTATTGGTGTTTTATTCAAACCTGAATTGAGCGTTTCATATTTAAATATTAAACCCTTCAGGCTTCCCAATTTTGTCGCATTTTATGCTTTAAATTACATCAGGCATAGCAAAAGTATAGCTTGATACAATTTATCATATGTATGCAGCAAATTTGAAAACTGCTCAATTCAGTTGAAAACAATGATTTTTTGTTCAGTTGCACAAGCTGTAAAAGTTAAACTTTAGGATATATAGAGTGTTTTGAAATTTAAGTTCAGGTACGCCTGATTTTGGACTATGGAGGTCGATTTTTGAAAAAAATTTACTTGCTCATCTATCTGCTATTATATACATTAAACCACAATTTAGTTTTTTCTGCACCTGTTTCAGGTATTGGCTCTTTTTCATTTGACAAAAATAAGGATAATTATTTTTTATCAGGCTTTCAATTTGTGGTTAGGGCTGACCATCAAAATAACAAGCTCCCGACTCAGTCAAAGCAGGTTTTATATAAAGACCCTGATTCAGAAGATGATGCAAGGCATTATACCAAGTCAAGAAGTTCTGACAATTGTGCAGACACAGCTGAGTTTGAAGCAGGAGCATCGTTTTTTGATAATGTATATATTTACGGTAAAGCAGGTTTTGGAAGATTTCAGTCAGAACTTTTTATTTTAGATGAAATTGTTGTTGGGCTTTATCAGTCTCCTTTTGCTGTAAAAGTAACAGACAATTCCCTTTTTACATATGGGGGAGGGCTTTCAATTAAAATATTTGAAAAGGAAGTAAAGTCTTTATTCAAATATTTAAATACCCATCTTGATTTTCAGTACAGAAGATTTTCAATAGATACTGGAAAATTTGGGCAAAAAGACATTTCCTATGATGCTGATTTCGATGAAATTCAGGGTGCTGTAGTTTTGAGCGGTTCAGGTGAGAATACAAGGGTTTTTTTTGGGCCAAGGGTTTCAAGTATTACAGGAAATGAAAAGCTTATAATAAAAAAGACTGATTTTTTATATGAGGGAAGGCTTAAGACTTCAAAAAATATTGGCTGGGTGTTTGGAATAAATTTTTTTGAAAATGATAAATACTCAATTTCCATGCAAAAGCGAACAGGTGATGAAGAGGGGGTAAGCTTTGAAGCTCAGATTAAATTTTAAAAAAATATCTTTGTGTTTGTTCTTTTTTTTTGTATTTTCTTTTTGTGCTTATTCACTGACCATTCAAAAAATGTCAGAATGGCCTAATCTTCCAGATGATGCTTCAGCTATTGACAATGATTATATTTTTCAAGGGCTTGGAGCAACCATAAGGATTTTTGATAAAGATTTAAATTACATAAAAAATTTTGATATAAATTCATCTTTTGCAATTCAGGCTGTACTTGCAGACAACACAAATAAAATTTTGTATGTTGCAGCCGGAAAATCAGGCGTATTTATTTATAATTATTCAAATATTGAAAATATTGAGTATTATGGAGTAATTGAAAATATTGCAGATGATCCAGGTTTTCTTCTTGGTACCCCAAGAGACTATATTGACGCTGCAGCAATAGCCCTAAACGGCAATTATCTTTATATAGCAGATAATGGATATGGTTTTAGAATAATTGATATGTCATCTCCTAAAACTCCAAAATACATTAGCGGATACAGACAGGATGGCAAGTCAGAAGAGCTTACTTCAGGCGGATATTTTGATCTTTGTTTTTTTAGTTTTAATCAAAAAAATTATCTGGCTGTTTTAGACCTTTATTATGGTCTTAAAATTTTTGATGTTACAGACCCTTTAAGTTATGACAATCCTGCAGCACCCAAAACTCCACAGGTAAGTGCTGAATCTTTAATAAACAATCCTCCTGAGAGTCCAGAAGATCTTATTGAACCTGAAAATGATCCTGATCCTGTTTCAAAAAGAGATTTACGAACAGCATATTATAATACAATAACCCTTGCAAGGGATTTAGATGTAAAGCAAATAAATTCAAATGTTTATGTATTTATAACAAGCAGATCTGCAACTGAGGAAAAAGCTGCGGTTGCAAAACTTAAAGTTTTTGATGATGAGGGTAATTTTATAACCTATACAGACCCAAATGATCCAGAACAAAAGGAGCAGGGAAGACCCCAGAATATTGGGAGAAATGATGAAATTTTAAAGGGTAATTCAGTTAAGGCAGATTCTTCCTTTGCATTTGCTGCAGATGGGAAAGAAGGTCTTCAGATAGTTGATATGATAAATGCTACAGATGAAACTGAGCTTGGAGTCTATGTCTACGGCAATAAATATCAATTAAACTCAGGATATTCAAACTCATACTCTGTTTCACTTGATAATAATTATTTGTTTATGTCAGATCTTTCAAAAGGCCTTTCAAAAATTGATGCCTCAAACAGGCAAAATCCTTTTGAAATTTCTTTTACAGGATCTTTTTATTCTTTTTCTCAAATTGAAGAAAATGACGGGGTATTAGCTGCAGTTAATTCTGAATTAATAAGTCCAGGATTTTTATTTTTTGATGCAAGCGATAAATCAGAGCCAAAACTAATAAAAAAAGTAAATGAAAATAACCCTCTTTTTGTAAAAAAAATATCAGATAAAATTGCAGGAATAACAAGTTCTAGAATAATTATTTTCAGCAATATAAAGACAGATCCTTTAATAACTGCCTCTTTGAATATTGAAAATTCAAAAACTCCTTTAACTATGGATGTTTTTGGAGACTATATCTATATTGGGACAGACTCAGGTATTGATATTTACAAGTATGATTTGTCAGGGCTTGTTTTTGTAAATACAATTGGACAAGGGAAAATTTTTCAGTCTGTTTTTATAGAAAATGAATTTTTAAAACTTATTGCAGGTTCAGGTGCAGTAATTGGTGTGTATAATTTAAATGACCCTTTAAATCCTTCAGATACAGGACTTTCAGCTGTTATTGATGGACAAATAACTGATATTTTTTCTAAATCTCGGACAATTTATTTATCGTCGGGAAATAATGTTTTTGCTTTTAATTTGGAAAATCTTGTTCGTATTAATCAAATAGATGTTGCAACTCATGTAAATTCAGTGTTTGTTGATGAAGGGTTTTTATTTGCAGGAACTATAGAAGGAATTAAAATTTATTCAGGGGCTAATGAGGCATCACCTAAATTTTTGACAAATCATTCAACAAAAGGAAATGCTTCAAAAACAATATTAAGTGCTTCTCATGTATACTCTGCCGATTCAAAAGGGGGAATCAGTATCAGTAAATATGATAAGACTGCAGGTTCAGATAATAGTTCTCCACCATCATCCGGGGGGAGTTCGAGCTGTTTTATTAACTCTTTATTTTGAGAATTTTGGAGAAAAGTATGGCCAAAAAAAATATTCTTCAGCAGTTAAAGGAGGAAGAAAAAAAAAAGAAGAAAAATCTGATTATAGATGCAGCAATTTCTCTTTTTGCAAAAAAATCACCTGACGAAATACACTTAAAAGACATTGCTGGTGAGCTTGGTATTTCAGCACCGACAATTTATCAGTATTTTGAAAGCAGAGATGATCTGTTTGTAGAAATATTTAATAAAGAAATGATAAATATTGTTAAATACGTCGAAAAAAAGATGAAAGCTGAAAATGAAGAATCACTTGAAGCTATAACAAGGCACTCAGTTCATTATTTTATTGAAAATGAGGGTGGTTTTCAGATTATTACTTATTTTCTTGTAAAAAATGATATCCCATCAGATATTTTAAAAAGAGCAAGAAATGCAATTTCAAATTTTCTTTCAATAATTGATGAAGGTTTTAAAAATCTTGGTATTGAAGGAGATACTCTTATGCTTGTACATACACTTATAGGCACAGTTACAGGTGGAATTTTAATTTACAGAAATTATCCTGACTTTAACAAAAAAGATGTAGACAAGCTTATTTATGATCTTGCTATTTTAAATGCAAGAGCTTTCAAGAAAAAAGAAGACAGCAAAAACAAATAAATTAGTATTTAGTAATAGTTTAAAAACAGGCTGGGTAATAATCAGCCTGTTTTTTTATTTTTCACTTGTCAGAATCGGGTTTTTTTGTAAAATTATTTATTAATAATTAATCTTGCCATAATATTTACTAATAAATAAAAAAATACTCTGCGAAAGATTATATGAAAGCAAATTTAAGAAGAAAAAAAATACTGGATTATTCTAAAAAAGAGTTCTCAAAAAATGGTTTTTACAAAACCCAGATAGCAGATATTGCAAAGGCTGCAAATATTTCTAGAGCTACTGTATATCAGTATTTCAGTAATAAAGAAGAAATTTATATGACACTTCTTGATGAGCATCTTGAAAAGTGGAAAGAAGTGATGCAGATCAATGAAATTGATGTATTAAAACTAACACCAGTTGACTATTTTTCATATCAGGTTAGAAAAACCCTTAAGTTTTTTGCCGGAGACAGATATATAAGCAATATTATTTTAAGGGTGGGTATCGGTATTCCAAAAGATATTGACAAGCCTGTGAAACAGTTTGAAGAAAGTATTTTATCCGTGATCATTAACGAACTTTCCATGGGAGTTGAGGCCGGATTTGTAAAAAAGGATATTAATATGGAATTTGCCTCAACATTAATTGCAGGTGCAATTTTAAGAACATCTTCATATTATTTTGGCCCTTATAAAAGGAAAAAACCAATAAATATTAAAAAAGCAGCTGATGAAATAGCTGGTATATTTGCTCCGGGACTATTTACTGAATTTGGGCTTAAGTGTGAGAAAATAGCAGGGTGTGTTGAGTATGCACCAAATTGATATGTAAAATTTGTGCACTGAAAGAAAGTAAAGTTGAATGAGTGTGGTATGAATAAAAAAAAGGGGGAAAATTCCCCCTTTTAATATTGGAATATTTAAGCCTTAAAATTTATTCAGGCAGATTTACTTCGGCAAGATCAGGGCCAAGGTAAGCTCGTTCATTTTCACCCAAAATTCCCATTGAAAGACAAATAAGTGTCCACATGTGAACAACTCCGTAATTGCCTCCGTAATGGTGGCTTAGTTCTTCAATCTGAGCATGGCAGTTATGGCATGCAGCAACAATATAGTCAGCCCCTGTTGCCTGAATCTGATTATCTTTGATTCTGCCGTACTCAAGTCTTTCTTCCTTGTATCCTGATTGAAGATAACCGCCTCCGCCTCCGCAGCAGAAGTTATTTGATCTGTTAGGATACATATCAATAAAGTTTTCTTTGCCTACACAAGATTCAAGAACAAACCTGATATTTTCAGCAGCTTCGTCTCCAAAGCTTTTTCTAACTATCTGGCATGGATCCTGGATAGTAAATTTGATTCCAAGTTCCTTGTTCCAGTCTGAGTTTACAGGTAAAAGTCCTTCACGAATCCATTTCGCATAGTAATTGTAAATGGTGTCTACTTTAACATTATGAGGAATGTTGAATTTTTTCAGTCCTGCCAGGACTGAGTAAGTTACGTGGCCTCATTCGGTGTTGAGATAAATCTCGCACCCCAGTTCATCTGCTTTTTCAATGGAAGTTTTTGTAATATGTTTCCAGCCGTCATCGTCAGCAAGGAACATGCAGTAGTTTTCCCCTGCCCAGCCTTTGCTTCCGAAAGTCCAGTCAATTCCTGCCATATTCAGGATTTTCCATAGTGGAACCATTTCTTCTGGTTCAGTTACAGGTTCTCTTGAATTCTGGTTGATAAAAAATTTTGCACCTTTTTTATCAATAGGTGCCTGAAGATTTCTTTCAGCCCAAAGAGGCTGCTCTTCTTTAATTTCTTCAAGAATATCTTGTACAACAAATTCAAAATCTTCCTGATTTGCACCCATGGCACTGCAGGTATCAACCTTTAGGGCCATATCACAAGATCCAAGAATACCTTTTGGTCTTTCTTCTCTTGGAGTAAGCTGACGAGCATAATAAATCAGCTGTGGAATGTTTATCTGCATCGGGCAAACATAGATACAGCGTTGGCACATACTGCACATCCAAACCCATGGGGAGTTTTTGATTTCTTCATCCATTCCAAGTGCCGCCATTCTTAAGAATTTTCTTGGATCCATATCTCTTAAGCCGGTAGCCGGACACCCGGAAGAACAAAGACCGCAGGTAAGGCATGCATTCAGATTGCCGCCTTCGGGAAGCAGCTCCTTCACTTTATCTATGAAGAAGCTCTCCTTCTTTTTGCTTATCTTTACTGCTTCTTCCGTCATAACCTAAAGTTCCTCCGTATCTTTTTTATAAAACCGCATAAATAAAAATTTATACGAACTCTTTTTTACCTTATTTAAATAAAGACCTTAATTAAACGGATACTATTCTTTTTGTCCCATTAAGGCAAAACTGTCAATAGCAAACCGCAAATCAATTCAAAAAACAAATACATGTTTTTTATATATAAAATAGATTTGCCAAATACAAGGAAATTAGTATCTAAATTGAGCGATTTTCAAGTTTGCCGCATATAACGGCAAATTGTATCAGGCTTTTGCTTTACTATGCACGATGCAATTTAACGAATAAGATGCAGCAAAAGTGGAAAGCCCGTAAGGTTTCATATTTCTAAATATAATAAGCTTTCTTTATTGAGATTTTGTTGATTTAAAAATATGAAACGCTCAATTTAGTTAGTGATTGGCCGAAAACGAGAATTTTTTGCTCAGTTCAAGGAAGATGAAAAATTTAACCGCAGGAATAGAATTAGTATTTTGAGGATTAAATTTTTAATCTGACGCAGAAATGGACAAAAAAACCATTTTTTTTAGGAGCAGATAAGGCTAAATTCAATAACTATATTAAATAAGGTTGAAAATTAAGCTGCATTTTGGTTTATTGCAAAATGCAAATTCAAAAAATAAATTTTAAATTTTACGGAGAAAATTTTAATGATCAGCATAAATGAAAATTATAAAAAACTTAAATCATCCTATCTTTTTTCAGAAATTGCTAAAAGAGTAGCTGCTTTTCAGGCAGAAAATCCAGAAATAAAAATAATTAAGCTTGGGATTGGAGATGTAACAAAAGCTCTTCCAAAGGCTTGTATTGAAGCAATGCACAAAGCTGTTGATGAAATGGCTGATGACAAAACTTTTATGGGATACGGGCCTGAGCAGGGATATGCTTTTTTAAGGGAAAAAATTGCAAAAAACGATTTTCAGGCAAGAGGTGCTGATATTACAGCAGATGAAATTTTTATAAGCGACGGAGCAAAATGCGATACAGGAAATTTTCAGGAACTTTTTGATAAGGATATTAAGGTTGCAATTCCGGATCCTGTTTATCCTGTTTATCTTGATACAAATGTTATGGCTGGTAGAACCGGAGAAAATGAAAACGGAAGGTATGGCAGAATAATTTATCTTGATGCTTTAAAAGAAAATAAATTTGTTCCTGAACTGCCAAAAGAAAAGCCGGATTTAATTTATCTTTGTTTCCCAAATAATCCTACAGGAAGCACAGCTTCAAATCAACAGCTTAAAGAATGGGTTGATTTTGCAAAGAAAAATAATGCTTTAATTCTTTTTGATGCAGCTTATGAAGCATTTATAAGGGATGATTCAATCCCAAAATCAATTTATGAAATTAAAGGTGCAAGAGAAGTGGCCGTAGAATTTAGAAGTTTTTCCAAAAATGCCGGATTTACAGGAACAAGGTGTGCTTTTACTGTTGTTCCAAAAGAATGCCGTGCCTTTGATTCAAATGGAGAAAAGGTTTTAATTCATCCAATGTGGAGCAGAAGACATTCTACAAAATTCAACGGAGTTTCATATCCTGTCCAAAGGGCTGCTGAAGCAATATATTCAGAAGAAGGCAAAAAGCAGATAAAAGAACTTACAGATTATTATATGGAAAATGCTTCAATTATAAGACAAAAAATGACTGACCTCGGTTTTGACTGCACTGGAGGTGATAACTCACCTTATATATGGATAGATGCAAAAAAGAAATCATTTGATTTTTTTGATCTTCTTCTTGAAAAAGCTGGGGTTGTATGTACCCCGGGTTCTGGATTTGGAAGCTGCGGGGAAGGTTATATAAGAATAAGTGCTTTTAACAGCAGGGAAAATGTTGTTGAAGCAATGGAAAGAATTGTAAAGGTTCTTTAAGTTTTTTTAAAGGTAAATGGGAACATCTACAACAAGATAAGTATTGATTGGCCGAAAACGAGAATTTTGTTTCAGTTCAAGGAAGATGAAAAATTTAACCTTTAGGATACATTGAGGATTTGCTAATTTAAAAATATGAAACGCTCAAATTAGGTATTATTTTTGCCAATAATGCAGCGGCGAACCTGTGTAATGGCCCTTAATTAGGGCAGAAACACAGGTCTGCCCTGCAAAAAATTGACTTTATAAATTTAAGTCTATATATTTGTGCTATATGGAGGAAACAGATATGGCACTAGAAAAAGAAGATTTTGAAAAAATCAAAGAATATATACAAGAAAGTATACCTTCAATACTTGCAGCACAAAGTCTTGGTAAACCGCCTGTAGTTTATGAAATAGAGCTAAGAGAGCGGATAGTAAGAGTAGAAGAAGAGCTTAAAAACCAGCGTGAGTTGATGAAGGTAGGTTTTGAACAGTCAGAAAAGCGTTTTGAGCAGGTAGACAAGCGTTTTGAAGAAATGATTCAGTTTGTTGAAAAAAGGTTTGAGCAGGTAGACAAGCGTTTCGAGCAGGTAGAAAAGCGTTTCGAGCAGGTAGAAAAGCGTTTCGAACAGGTAGACAAGCGTTTTGAGCAGATAGACAAGCGTTTTGAACAGGTAGATAAGCGTTTTGAAGAAATGAATTCAAAATTTAGAATGATGTTTTCATTTATGTCACTTGGCTTTACAATGCTTGCAGTTATTATGACAGTTTTTAAATTCCTTGAC
>Ga0265295_1003203_pt1 | contig 24376 bp, 20 predicted proteins | sample Munlansysbiofilm_FD_192503 | JGI IMG/M metagenome (GOLD analysis project Ga0265295, IMG submission 192503) | Leachate microbial communities from a municipal landfill in Southern Ontario, Canada - Methane capture system biofilm | ecosystem: Engineered > Solid waste > Landfill > Unclassified ... | reverse complement strand
CCAAGCTGCAGGTCACGGGTTCGATCCCCGTTGCCCGCTCCACCTCACATCGAACCGAGTTTCCCGGGGGTGTTCGTGTCCGGCGGGTTTGAGCTCACCTTGGACCTCCTCGCTCAGAAGGCTGCGGCCTGCCGCCGCTGCCCGCTCGCGGACAGTCGGCGCACGGTCGTGTTCGGGGAGGGGGACCCTCGGTCCCCGCTCCTGTTCGTGGGGGAGGGGCCGGGGGAGGTGGAGGACGAGACCGGCCGCCCGTTCGTTGGTCCGGCGGGGCAGCTCCTCACCCAAATCCTGGCGTCGGTGGGCTTGTCGCGGGAGGGGGTGTACATCGCGAACATGGTCAAGTGCCGCCCCCCGGAGAACCGGGTCCCCACACGCCAGGAGGTGGAGGCCTGTTGGGACTGGCTTGCTGCCCAGATCGCCCTCATCCGCCCCCGGGTCATCGTCACCCTCGGCAACACCCCGACCCAGTGGTTCCTGGGGGGGAGCGAGGGGATCACCCAGGTGCGGGGGACCTTCCACCGCTGGAAGGGGGGGATCGAGGTGTTCCCCATGTACCACCCAAGCTACCTCCTGCGGAACGCGAGCAAGGCGAAGGGGAGCCCCAAATACCAGACATGGCTCGACATCAAGACGGTGAAGGAACGGATCGCACTCCTCTGCCCGACCCCACGGGCCTGACTCCGGCCGCGCGGGCGGAGGTCGTGCAGGGCGCCCTCGTTCAGGCGGAGGAGCTCCGCCGTGCGGGCCGCTACGAGGAGGGGATCGCTCTCCTCATGGACGCCCTCCGCTACGGGGAGGCGAAGGCCCAGGTCCTGTTCCGGCTGGGGAACCTCTACTTCGCGAGCGGGGACCTGACCCGGGCCGAGCAGGCCTACCTCCGGGCGACGGAGGAAGATCCCCACCACGCTTCCGCGCACCACAACCTGGGGGTCGTGTACCGCCGGCAGGGGAAGATCTCCCAATCCGTGAAGATGCTGAAGAAGGCGCAGCAGCTGGACGTTCGCTACCCGCGGGTGGGGGAGGTCACCCCCTACGAGAAGGCGATCCTCCGCCGGTGGGCCCGGCCAGCGATTGCGGTGCCCCTCGTCCTGCTCGTCCTCCTCATCCTCGCGATGTGGCTCGCCGGTCGCTCCTGAATTCCCGGTTAGGTCGTGTGGAGCGGCCGGCCGAGGAGGGCGAGGGACGCCTCCCATAGCCCCTCCGGGAACGTGGGGTGGGCGTGCACCGTCTCCGCGAGCTCCCGCACCGTGAGCCCGGCCTGGATCGCGAGCGTCGCCTCGGCGATGAGGTCCGAGGCGTGGGGGCCCACAATCTCCGCGCCGATGACCCTTCCATCGCGATCGGCCACGACCTGGAACTGCCCCTCGGTCTCCCCCTCCGCCCACGCCCGGCCGAGCGCGGCCAGGGGGAACCTCCCCACGGGCAGGCCCTGGGCGGCGGCTTCATCGAGGGGGACCCCCACCAACGCCACCTCGGGCTGGGTGAAGATCGCCTGGGGGACCACCGCCTTCCCCCCCGCCACCTGATCCCCGGCGAGGAGCTCGGCGAGGGCAAGGCCCTCGTGCGACGCCTTGTGGGCGAGGAGCCATCCCCCGCGCACGTCGCCGATCGCGTACACGCCAGGGGCAGCTGCAAATGCGCGGTCCGTGGCCACGTACCCCCGCTCGATCCTCGCCCCGGCGTTCTCCAGGCCAAGCTCGTCAAGCTGGGGCTTCCGGCCCACCGCCACGAGGACGGCATCCGCCGGGACCTCCTCCTCGCCCGCCCCGCTGCGGAGGACGACCCCGCTTCCCGTAAGCCGTTCCGCGCGGGCCCCGAGCCGGACCTCGATCCCTTGAGCGGCCAGGGCGCGGCGGAGGAGGGCCTCGCCGCGGCGGGACAACCCCACCCCAGGGAGGAGACGGTCGAGGAGCTCCACCACCCGCACTTCGCTCCCCAGCCGCCGGTACACGGTCCCGAGCTCGAGCCCGATCACCCCGCCCCCGACCACGACGAGGCGCTCCGGCACGCGCGAAAGCGCCAGCGCATCCCGCGAGGACCACACCCGCTCCCCGTCGAACGGGAGTCCGGGGAGCTCGATCGGGCTCGATCCCGTGGCGAGGACGATCGCGTCGCCAGCGAGCGTCCGCTCCCCGCGCGAGGTGAGCACCCGGACCTCCCCCGGCCCGGCGATCCGGGCCTCGCCGGCGACCACCTCCACCTGCGACCCGGCGAGGAGCTTCTCCACCCCGCCCCGCAGGCCGACGATCACCTCGTCCAGCCACGCCCGCATCCCGCCGAGGTCTGCCGTGACGTCGAGCGCGATCCCCATCTGGGCAAACGCCCGACGGTGGCCGAACGGGGACGTGGCCACGTAGAGGGCCTTGGTGGGGATGCAGCCCTCGTTCAGGCACGTCCCGCCGAGGTGCGCCCTCTCCACGAGCACCGCCTCCACCCCCCGTTGCCCCAACCGGCGGGCGCACACGTACCCCGCCGGCCCCCCGCCCACGATCACGACCTGGGTGCGTTCCATGGGCCCAGTGTACCCGCGCCCGTCGGGCCGCGGCGGAGGATCAGGGGAGGAACCTGAACTGGCGCTCCCCGCAGCACGGGCACCCCGCAGCGCGCGCGACGGAGATCGTCTCCGCTCGACCGGCCCACAGGTCGAGGTGGACGAGCCGCCCTGGTGCGAGGTCCGCGCTCCCGACGAGGATCTGGATCGCGGTCGTCGCCTGCCAGGCGGCGAGGGCGGCCGGGACAGGGCCGAGGATCCCCGCCTCGGCGCAGGTCGGGACCGTCCCCGGCGGGGGGAGGTCAGGGAAGAGGCACCGCAGGCACGGCCCTCGCTCGGGGACGATCGGCATCGTCATCCCGTGCGTGGCGAGGACCGCCGTGTAGACCCAGGGCACGCGGTGCTTGACGCAGGCGTCGTTGACGAGGTAGCGGGTCTCTAGGTTGTCGAGCCCGTCCAGGACGACGTCCACGTTCGGCACAACCTCCTCCGCGAGCTCGGGCCCGAGGCAGGCGACGTGGGAGGTGATGGCGACGTCCGGGGCGAGGCGACGGAGGGCCTCCGCCGCGGCCTCCGCCTTCGGCCGCCCGAGGTCGCTGGGGGTGAACAGGGCCACGCGGTGGAGGTTCGTCTCCGCGACGAGGTCCCGGTCCACGAGGATGAGCTGGCCGATCCCGGCGCGGGCGAGGGCCTCCGCGGTGTGGGACCCGAGCGCCCCGCACCCCACGATGAGGGCGGAGGACTCCCCGAGCCGTCGCTGGCCCTCCCGGCCGATCGCGGGGAGGACCGTCTGGCGCGCGAACCGCGATCCCGTCATGCCCCGATTGTTTCCCGCCCGCGGGCTGGGGGCAAGGGGGGACTCGCGAGACCCCCCTCACCTTTCATCCCTCTCCCCCCATCGGGGGAGAGGGTAGGCTGTTCCCCGCCGGGGGGCGATGGGAACCGGTCCGGCCTCCGTACTGTATATTCCCTATGAGCACAAGGGGGGATACCCATGGTGAAGCGGATGATGGTCGTGCTGGCAGTCGTTCTGGTGACGGGGACCGCGTTTGCGGAGACGCCTGCCTACCTCTATGGCGAGGTGGCCACCCCCGCCGGAGCGGTGGATGAGCTGGCGGCGCGGGCGGAGGGCCTCGGGATCCCGACCGCAATCTTCACCGCGGACGGGCTAGTGGTGCGCGGCGCGGACGATGAGGACGAACTCCTCTCGGGAGGGCTCTACCTGTACCTGGACGGCGATCAGTTCCTTGTGGGGATGGAGGAAGGGATCGAGAGGGCGATCCTGCGCGGGGATCGCGACCGCGCTGAGCTCATCGTGTGGACCGGCGGCGACGTGATGGTCCCGCCGCGGGAGGCGTTCGTCTCCCTCCTCCAAGAGCTCGGGCTCCTCGAGCGAGGGTGTGCGATCACCCTCATCGTGAAGGAGCTCCCCCTCAAGCTTCCGCGCGTCCCGGAGGGGGTGCACCTCGATCCGACCCTGTGGGCGCTTGTCCAGCATCCGGATTGGTTCGGGGCGGCGCGGGACTACGGCCTGGACCGGGTCGGCCTGCGGGTGCGGGTGGTGGCCGAGGCGAGCGGGGCGCTCGCCGAGGACCTTGAGCCGTACGTCCTCAGCTCCACGGGGACACTGATGGACCTCCTCATCCCGATCGGCCTCCTCCCCAAACTGGGCCGTGACCCGGCGGTGAGGGCGGTGCGGCCGCCGTTTATCCCATACCCGGCGGAGGGGTGAGGAAGATGAGGATGACAAGAGAGCAGAACAAGAACGTTCGTCGGGGACGAGCCCCGGTGCTGGTTGCCTTGGCGGTGGTCCTGGCGGTCGGGTGTGCCGGGCTCGGCCAGGTGGAGATCGTCGCCCTCGATGCGGACCGGGCGGCGTGGGACGCAGTCGTCGCCCAAGCGGCGGGGGCCGGCCTCGCCGCGACCGTGAAGGACTACAACGAGGCCGCCCTCTACAACCAGGTGTACCTCCTCGTGGGGATCGGCATGGCGAGGTTCGACGTCGCCCAGGCGCTCACGACCTGGGCGCCGAACGTCGCCCCGCGGTTCGCCGACCTCACGCCCTACGTCCCCCAGCTCCAGGCCGCTGGCCTCGAGATCTACCGGTACGGGGGGCGGGCGATCGGCGTCGTCCTCCCGTGGCGGGCGGAATCGTTCGCCGGCGTGTCGGCCCGCTCGACGCGGGTCAACGAATCGGTCCAGCTCCTGACTTACCTCCCGGCGGGGGGCACCAGGGCGCCGGAGGCGAAGAGGGGGGGCGTTCCCCTCTCGATCGGGCCCGTCACGATCACGAAGACGGAGAAGAGGAACCCGCATGTGGACGGGGCCCTGGAGACGTTCGTCGCCGCAACGCGGCAGGTCGTGTCCACCGGTGTCCTCACCGCCCTTAGCAAGGTCCCCGCCCAGGCCCGCGATGCCCTGACGAAGGTGGCGGGGATGCTCGGGATCCCCCTTTCCCCGGCCGGGGACGCGGTGACCCTTGTCATCGAATCGAAGGGTGGGGTGGCCCCGCTCGGGGTCGCAGTGGAGCCGGTCTCCTCCCCCCTTGGGCTGACGAAGGTGTCGGTCCCCCTCTCCCAGCTGGAGAGCTTCCTCGCTCAGGTCGGTCCGGGGGTCTACGTGCGGCTGCCGTACACCCCCCACGAGCTCGCGGTCACGTCCCAAGGGGCGAGCCTCATTGGCGCCCCCGCGTTCCACTCCGCCGGGATCCGTGGGTCAGGGGTGAAGGTGGCGGTGATTGACCTCGGGTTCAGCGGCCTTGCCACCTCGCAAGCGCAGGGCGATCTCCCCTATTCCGTCGTCACCCGCGACTTCACCGGGACCGGGATCGAAACCGGGATCTCCCACGGCACGGCCGTGGCGGAGATCGTGTACGACATCGCCCCCGATGCCCAGCTCTACCTCGTGAAGATCGGGAACGAAGTGGACCTCGATAACGCGGTGACGTACTGCATCTCCGAGGGGATCCACATCATCAACCACTCTTTGGGCTGGTACAACACGAACTTCTACGATGGCACCGGGACCATCGCCGACATCGCCCGCCGGGCGACCTCGGCCGGGATCCTGTGGGTCCAGGCGGCGGGGAACAGCGGCCAGAAGCACTACGGGGCCACGTTCACCGATGGGAACTCCGATGGCTGGCACGACACGGATGTCACCTTCACCGCCACCGCCGGGCAGCAGATCGCGTTCTACCTCACGTGGGACGCCTGGCCGGCGACGGGGGACGACTACGACCTCTACCTCTATGGCCCGACCGGCGCGCTCGTCGCGAGTTCCACCGCGACCCAGGGCGGGACCGAGCAGCCGACGGAGCGGATCACCACCACCGCCGGGTCGAGCGGGACGTACCGGGTGCGGATCCAGAAGGCAAGCGGGGCCACGCGACGCCTATCCCTGTTCTCGATCGTCCACGACCTGACCCCCGCCGTGTCCGCGTCGAGCATGCCCGCCCCGGCGAACGCCGCCGAGGTCCTGTCGGTGGGGGCGATCAACTGGGCGAACTACGCGACCGGGCCGATCGCGGCCTACTCCTCACGCGGGCCGACCGGGGATGGACGCGCCAAGCCCGACCTCGCTGCCCCGGACAACGTTACGACCGGGATGGGCTACTACAACCCGTTCCCCGGGACGTCGGCCGCGGCGCCACACGTGGCGGGGATCGCTGCCCTCCTCAAGGCGGAGGCACCGAGCCTGAACCGGAGCTCGCTCACAAGCCGGATCCTCTCGTTCTGCGTTCCGATGGGGGACCCGTATGCGTTCGGCGCGGGCCGGCTCGAGGCCCGGCCCCAGGGCCCGACGGCCCAGCCGGACCTCGTGGTGGACAACATCACCTACAGTCCGACGATGCCGACCCTCGGGTCCACGGTCACGTTCCAGGTGACGGTGCGGAACCAGGGGACGGCGAGCGCCGGATCGTTCACTGTCCGGCTGCAAGGAGTAGCCTCGTACCAGGACGCGACGGTCTCGTCCCTCGCGGCCGGGGCGTCCACGACGCGGACGTTCACGTTGCCGCTCTCGACGAGCCCAGAGACGTTCACCGCGACAGCGGATGTCAACGGTCAGGTGAGCGAGTCGGACGAGGCGAACAACACCCGCCAGGTGACCGTGACCGGGCCGGTGGCGCGGCCCGACCTCGTGGTAGACAACATCACGTACACGCCGACAACGCCGAACCTGGGGCAGACGATCACGTTCCAAGTGACGGTGCGGAACCAGGGGACGGCGAGCGCCGGATCGTTCACTGTTCGGCTGCAAGGAGCGGCCACGTACCAGGACGCGACGGTCTCGTCCCTCGCGGCCGGGGCGTCCACAACGCGGACGTTCACGTTGCCTCTCTCGACGAGCCCGGAGACGTTCACCGCGACAGCGGATACCAACGGTCAGGTCACCGAGTCGGATGAGGCGAACAACCAGCGGCAGGTGATGATCACCGCCGCCGTGCCGGCGCTCGGGTTCACCGTCGCCACCAACAAGTCCACCTACACCGTGGGCGAGCCGGTGCGGGTCACGGTGACCCTGTCCCGGGCGAGCTACGTGTACCTGATCGAGCTCGACGCGGCGGGGCGGGCGGTATTCATCTTCCCCAACCGGTGGGAGCCAAGCCCCCAGCTTCCCGCGGGGACGACCCAGCTCCCGCGGACCACGGCCTACGCCTACACCACGTCCGAGCCAGCGGGCTCCGAGCAGATCGTCGGGTTCGCTTCCGACCGGGCCATCCCCTACTTCCCGACGAGCTACGGCACGGGGTTCCCGATCCTCGCCACGAACGGGGCACTGTTCCTGTCCCAGGTCCGCTCCTGGCTCGCCGCGAACGTGCCGACCGGGTCGTGGGCCGAAGCCAGTGCACCATTCACCATCGTCCTTCCGACGAACCAGCCCCCGACCGCGTCGTTCACCTTCTCCCCGACGAATCCGCTCGTGAACCAGTGGATCACGTTCGACGGTCGAGCTTCGTCGGATCCGGACGGCACGATCACATCCTGGGCGTGGGACTTCGGCGACGGGGCGACCGGGACCGGATCCCAGATCCAGAAGCGGTACAGCTCCGGTGGCACCTACACCGTGGCCCTCACCGTCACCGATAACCGGGGCGCGACGGCCACCACCACCCGCACCGTCGTCGTAGGCACGCCCAACCAGCCGCCCACGGCGAGTTTCACCTTCTCTCCGCCGAACCCCGATCCGGGGGAGAACGTCACGTTCAACGCCGCGGCTTCCTCCGATCCGGATGGCACGATCACCGCCTACAGTTGGAACTTCGGGGATGGCACGACCGGAACCGGCGTCAACATCACCAAGGCCTACACCTCGGCCGGGACCTACGTCGTCACCCTCACCGTCACCGATAACCTCGGCGCCACCGGGACCACCACCCGCACGATCCAGGTGGGCACGCCACCGCCACCGCCTCCGACCCTGCCGGGCATGCCGACGATTGACAAGCCTGGGATCTACGTGTGGGGCGACCCGGAGAACCACTGGCACGTCACCATCGCGGGCGATGCGAGCTGGACCGCACCGCGCAAGTTCCAGGTCGTCCTCACCACGGCCACGCGTGGGCAGTTCAGGAACTTCGTGGTGACACCGGCGGCTTCCGCCCCAGCACCTGGGCAGCAGGTGAGGTGGGAGGGGACCGTGGGGGCGGGGTGGATTGACCTCCGGTTCGACCTGAGCGGTGCCACCACTATCACGATGAGCGTGTACCTCGATACCGATGGCGACGGCGTGCTCGTGCCTGCCAGGGCGGAGGATGCGGCTCGCCTCGTCTTCTTGAGATCGTGCAAGGTGAACCCACCCGGAGTCCCGTTCTTCCTTTCCGTCGTTGCGAACTTGGGGAAGCTCGTTCCCAGTCAGAACTTCCTCGTCGGCTTCGTGCGGGTTAGGCCGGATGATGTCGTTCAGGAGTACATCGAGGAGTTGGAGCGGCAAGCAGGCTGTCGCTAGTCGCGCAAGGCAAAAGCGGGGGAGACCTGGGTTTCCAGACCACCAGGGCTCCCCCGTACGTTGTATGCATTCTCTTCATGGGCTCGGGACCGTGGCCAGCACCATCGGCAGCACGAGTCCCAGCAAGTGAGCTGGCAGGATTTCCCTGATCGTGGCCGTGGCCACGGCCAGCTGGTGGGTGACCCCGGTGTCCGAGGAGGTATAGGTTCCCTTGGCGATGCCCACCACCTGCCCCCGGCTGTTGATCACCGGCCCGCCGCTGTGGCCCTTGTCGTAGGTGGAGGCCTCGATCTGGAGGAGGCTGACCCCGGAGGGGAGGGTGCGGAGCCCCAGGGCCTTTCCGCCGGCGGGGATCATGCCCAACCCCAATCCGGCTCGGGGATAACCGAGCACCCTGATTTCCTCCTCCGGCTTAAGAGCCTCCGAGGCACCCAGCGAGAGCCACGCCAGCCCCGACGCGGAGATCTTGAGCAAGGCCACGTCTCCAGAGAGAAACTCATCTGGATCCCACTTGGGATGCGTCTTGACGAGCGTTGCCTTGTAGACCTCGGACTCTCCCACGAGGACCTTGATGTCGCCCACCATGTCGGAGATGACATGGGCAGCGGTGAGGATGTACCCATCCGCGGAGATGATGACCCCGCTTCCGGTAGCGTACAGCTTGTTGCCCTCCTCATCTTGGTCCGTCGTTTCCCCTTCGATGAACACCACCGCTGGCTTTGCCCACGCGATCACGTCGGACCAGCCGGCACCGGCGGGGAGAGGAGTACGGGGCGCCGGCGTGGGGGCCGGGGTGGGACGCGTGGTCTGCGGCGGGGTGACCGTCCCTGCACTCGATGTGATCTCGAACCGCACGTCCTTCCGTGACTTCTCGAACCGGATCGCCGCCACCACCCGCCATTGGCCGGGGAGGGTGGCCGCCCTCGTCCCCGCGATCGCCAACTTCCCCACCCGCTGGTAAATCATGTAGTAGTACGCGTCGCGGCTGAGATCCCACGAGTCGGTCTGGTAGACCGTCCCATCCGGAGCGTACCAGGTGAGGGTCAGCGTGTAGGAGAGCGACGCGCCCTGAGGTGGGATTTCAACCTCGACCTTGCAGTACGCGTACGTGGTGTCCGCGGAAAAGCTTGGGGTGGAGTGGCCGGTGCCCCACCCCTCGTCTTTGGTGTCCATCTGGATCTTCGTGATCGTCTGTCCTGAGCAGGCCCCGGCAAGCGCTGCAAGGAGCAGAAACCCCACCACCCCTCGGCTCGCCACTTTCTTCCACGGCATGACGCGTCACCTCCCGAAGAAGGAAACGGGCCTCGGGAGCCCCGAGGCCCGTTGATCTACACCGTGCGTTCAACCGTGCTAGAAGGTGAACTTCCAGCCGAGGTCAAGCGTGGTCGTTCCCCCGGGTGTGAGCGGCAACACCCAGCTGATCGTGGCGTTGAGGTTGGACATGACCGGGATCGAGGCACTTCCCCGGAACGTGGAGAGATCGAAGAGACCGGTCCCGCCAATGTCAAACCACGCGGTCATGGTCACCGTGTACTGCCCGCCGCAGCAGCCGGCGCCGCAGAACTTGATCGTGACGTACTCGTCGCCGTAGTAGTAGAACGGGATGTACCAGCTCGGGTAGCTGCAGTCCTCATACGGAGGCTCCGCAAGGAGCGTTCCGAACTCCAGCAGGCCGCAGTCGCCCCACGAGCAGGACAACTTGAACCCGTAGATCTTGAGCCCGGCGAACTGGAACACGTCCTCACCAAGGATGTCGGCATACAGGGTCACGCAGGCCTCGCCGAACCCGGCGAACTTCGGCTTCAGGGTCACTTCCTTGTAGTCAACCCCGAATGTCACGTTGAGGTCGAAGGAGATCCCGCAGCACCACTCGAAGAAGTTCACGACGTCAAACGAGACGTAGTCGAACCCGGCCTTGGTGAAGTAGAGCTCCATGTCGAACGTGATCCCGCAGCACAGCCCGACACCCGTCATGGTGAGGGTGACGTCCCCGAACTCGATCCCAGTGCAGCAATCCTCGAAGGTCACTGCGAGGTCAATCGGGGCGACGCCAAGCGTGAACGTGTACAGCATGTGGGACTCGGTCTGCGTCGGGAGGCAGCCCCACGGGCACTCGTACGGATAGGCCCAGTGCTGCACCTTGAGGCCGATGTTCACGCCCGCGAAATCGAACGCCGTCGCCACGCTGGCCGACTTGTAGGCCGGCGGGGTGACCGTGTAGTCTGTGGGGACATCAACGCCGTCAACGCACCCCCAGCAGCGGATCTTGGTCACGCCGGCGTTGAACGCCATGCTCCCATCGATCGTCAACGGCCCGAAGGCGCCCTTGATCCCGAACGCCTGCTCGGTGAACCCGAACTGCGTGCCGGATGTCACCTGGTCCGTATCCCCGAACGAGGTCTTGCTCGTGATGTCCCAGCCCCCGATGTTCGTCTTCAGGTTGAGGACCGAGGACTTGGCTGCCGGTGATGCCAGGACGCCGAGCGTAAACGACCAGTCACCGGTGATGCTTGTGATCTGGGAGAACCCCACGATTCCCAACGTACAAAGCGCAACTGCAATTGCGAGAGCCCGCTTCATAGATCCATCCTCCTTGTACCTAGGTCAATTTCGGTTTGTGCTTCCGTACATCCGGGATCCCGAAACACCACCACATAGGTCTCTTCGTTCTGCCCACCACCTCCCTCTTGTAGAGGATACGTGGCTAATGATAGTGACCCCGCCGTCCCCTGTCAAGAGTTCGGGGGTGATGGCCGTCACCTGGTCGGCGGTTGGCGAACGAGCGGAGGCCTGGTTCCGCGAGCGACCGCCCCCTCACCCATGACCTCTCCCCCTCACCTTCTGTTCCTCTCCCCCTCCAGGGGGAGAGGCGAGGTGAGGGGGTCTCCCCCACCGGGGGAGAGGGCAGGGTGAGGGGGTAGCGGTTCTGTAGCGTCGGACCTTGTGTCCGACGGCCTCCCGTTTGCCGTAGCGTCGCAGCTTGTCTGCGACGGCCGGTCGGGGTTCGGGAAATGCCGGCGGGGATGAACCCCGACCGTAACCGGCCGGCGGGGACAAGCCCCGACGCTACGACGGCGAGGCCCCCCTCACCTTCTGTTCCTCTCCCCCTGAAGGGGGAGAGGGTAGGTGAGGGGGAGGGTCGGTTCGGTGAGGGGGCACCCTCCCCGCGCCCCTCCCTCACGGGAGGGGGGAAGGATTCAGGGGGAGCGCCGTCAGAGATCGAGGTGGATACGGATGGCCGCGCGCACACGCTCCCGAATTGCCTCGCTTGAGATGGCCCCATACGGTGGCCCAAGGCGCACTTTCGAGATCGTACGGATCTGGTGCGCGAGGATGATTGAATCCCAAGGTTGTCCCGCCACTCCCGCCTCAAGCACGACCTCGCTCGGGTAAATGCGTCGTCCGGGCTTGAGCACGGTTAGGGGGAGCACGGTCACGATCGGGAGTGTCTCGTTGACCGCCTCACAGGATACCACGAGAACGGGACGTTCCCCGGCTTGCTCGCTCCCCACCACTGGATCGAGCTTGGCTCGAACCAACCGCCACTGAAGAGGGCGAGGGGACTCCATGGGGTCAGCCGGGGATCATCCCGGTCGCTTCCCGATCGGCGGACAGGAAGGCCCGCTCGGTCTCCTCAACATCGTGCAGGAACAGGGGATCGGCGGCTGCCCGGAGGAATTCCTCCCTGAGTCTGGTCTGTTGAATCTGCCTCACCCTTTCGGCCAGAGCGTCCGCCACGAAAGCGCTCTGCGAGGCGGCCCTTCCTTCTGCCACCAGGGCTTGGACATCCGCCACCAGGCCAGCCGGAAGCGTCAAGGTGACCTTCTTCCGCTTTTCAGGGGGTTGTGCCATCTCCGCCACCTCCGTTTGAGTATGGTACATGGTTATGGCTTCGATGTACACCCGGGTTCCCCCTCGCCTTCGATTCCTCACCCCCAATGGGGTAGAGGTAGGATGAGGGGGTCTCAATCCCTCACCTCCTCACCTTCCATTCCTCTCCCCCTTCAGGGGGAGAGGCAAGGTGAGGGGGTAGCGGTTCCGTAGCGTCGGACCTTGTGTCCGACGGCTTCCCGTTTGCCGTAGCGTCGCAGTTTGTCTGCGACGGCCGGTCGGGGTTCGGGAAATGCTGGCGGGGACAAGCCCCGCCGCTACGACGGCGAGGCCCCCCTCACTCTTCATCCCTCTCCCCACCGGGGGAGAGGGTAGGTGAGGGGGTCCCCCCTATCGGGGGAGAAGTGAGGGGAGCTCTCCTTTGTGGATCTGCCGGGCGTGACCGCCCAACAGAGGACACGGGGTTGACGGCGGGGTGGGGACGGGCTACCCTCCGCTCCATCTTCGGTCAAGGGGGTGCGTGCGCGTGAGGGGACATGGAATTTACCGGGGTGGTCGCCTTTGTCGCGGCGTCCCCCCGTCTCGTAGCTAGTCAGCGGATCCTCTTCTCTTCGCCTCCGAGGAGGTCAGGGTGCCCATCCATGCGACCGTGAGCGAGCTCATCGGGAACACGCCCCTCGTCCGGCTCCGGCTCGGGGAGGGGACCGGGGCGCGGATCCTCGCCAAGCTCGAGATGTGGAACCCGCTGGGGAGCGTCAAGGATCGGATCGCCTGGGCGATGATCGCCGACGCCGAGGAGCGGGGCGCGCTCGCCCCCGGGGGAACCGTGGTCGAGCCGACGTCGGGGAACACCGGGATCGGCCTCGCCTTCGTGTGCGCACTCCGCGGGTACCCGCTCGTCCTCACGATGCCGGAGACGATGTCCCCCGAGCGGCGGGCGATCCTCGCTGCCCTCGGGGCAGAGCTCGTCCTCACCCCCGCCGCGGCGGGGATGGCGGGGTCGGTGCGCGTGGCGCGGGAGCTCGCGGCCGAGCGGGGGGCGTTCCTGCCGAACCAGTTCGAAAACCCGGCCAACCCGCGCGCCCATGAGCAAACCACGGCCATCGAGATCTGGCGGGATACGGGCGGGGAGGTGGACGTGCTCGTCGCCGGGATCGGGACCGGCGGGACGATCACCGGCGTGGGGCGGTTCCTCAAACGGCGCCGGCCCGGGGTCCGCATCGTGGGGGTGGAGCCGGCCGCGTCGCCGGTCCTCGCCGGGGGGAGCCCGGGTGCGCACCGGATCGAGGGGATCGGGGCCGGGTTCGTGCCCCCGGTCCTCGACCGGGCGGTGCTCGATGAGGTCCTCGCCGTGACCGACGGCGAGGCGGAACGAGCGGCGCGGCGACTGGCACGGGAGGAGGGGATCTTCGCCGGGATTTCCTCCGGCGCGGCGCTCGTCGCCGCCCTGCGTGTTGCCGCGCGGCCTGCGTTCCGGGGGAAGACCGTGGTCGTGGTCCTCCCCGACACCGGTGAGCGGTACCTGTCCACGGGGCTGTTCGGAGGCGGCGGTGTTTGAGGGGGTGCGGGAGGACGTCCGGGCGATGCGGGAGCGGGACCCCGCGGCCCGTTCCGGGATCGAGGCCTTCCTGTGCTACCCCGGGCTCCACGCGGTGTGGCTCCACCGGGTGAGCCACCGGCTGTGGAGGTGGGGTCTGAAGCTCCCCGCCAGGTTCCTCGCGCACCTCGGGCGCTGGGCGACCGGGGTCGAGATCCACCCCGGGGCCCGGCTCGGACGGAGGGTGACGATCGACCACGGGATGGGGGTGGTGATCGGCGAGACGACCGAGATTGGGGACGATGTCCACCTCTACTCGGGAGTCGTCCTGGGCGGCGTGTCGCGGCAGCGGGGGAAGCGCCACCCGACGGTGGGGGACGGGGTCGTGATCGGGGCGGGGGCGATCCTGCTCGGGCCGATCCGGGTGGGGGAGGGGGCGCGGATCGGGGCCGGGGTCGTGGTGCGGACCGACATCCCGCCGCAGGCCACCGTGGTCGCGTCCCCTCCGACGATCGCCGTCAACTCCCGTACAGCCAGCGGTAGGTGAGCCAGGCGGTGACGACCTTCCCCAGGTACTCGCGGGTCTCGGTCGCGCGGAGGTGGGCGGGGAGGTCGGCCGCGCTCGCGACCCCGGCCGTCCACCGCCGGAGGTTTCCTGGGCCCCCGTTGTAGGCGGCCACGGCCCACACGAGGTCGCCCCCGGACTCGCGGAGGAGGTAGCTGAGGTACCACGTCCCGAGGCGGATGTTGTAGTCGGGGGAGAAGAGGTCCCCCTCCCGGTACGGGATCGTGAGCTTTTCCTCGGCGATCCAGCGGGCGGTGGAGGGGAGGAGCTGCATCAGGCCCCGGGCGCCGGACGAGGAGACGGCGGTGGGGGAGAACCCGCTCTCCTCCCGGGTCACGGCGAGGACGAGGTACGGATCCACCCCGTACTCCCCCGCCCAGTGGAGCACGGTGTCCCACCACGCGAGGGGGTAGGCCAGGCGGTAGGCGCGGGGGGAGGGGATGGTGGACAGGACCCCGCTCCCGACCCGGAACGCGGCGCGCCAGTCGCCGTGCCGAGCGTACCACTCGCCGATCGCGAGCCGATCGGCCGGGGAGCCGCGGCGCTCCGCGATCGCAAGCTCCACCTCTGCCCATTGCCGCCCGTCCCCGCCCGGGAACGCGGAGAGGAGAGCATCGGCGAGGGACACGGCCGGGGGGAACGACGGGATCGGGTCCGCAGCCGTGGCGAACGGGGCCGCCGGCACGCCGGCAGCCCAGGCGAGGGCCGGGGAGAGGAGGCGGGCGGCCTCCGCGGCCTGGGCTGCCTCCCCCCGCTCCCGGTGGAGGAGGTAGAGGCGGAGGGCGGCGTCGTCGCGTGCGCGTGACGTGCCGCGGGCGAGCTCCCAGTAGAGGTCCATTGCGTCGCGGGGGCGCCCCTGGGCCTCGAGGAGCCGCCCCGCCCGCCACTTCGCCTCCGGCTCTGGGGACTGGCGGTAGGCGGCGATCGCCTCCTCCGCCCTCCCCTGGGCCTCGAGGACGAGCCCGGCCGCGTAGGCCCCCGCTGTCCCGGCGGCGCGGTAGGCGAGGAGGGCCCGGTCCACCTCCCCGGCCCGTTCGAGCGCGCGGCCGTACTCGAGTTGGACCCCGCGATCCGCGGGGGTGGCGGCGAGGTACCGCTCGAACTCCGGGAGCGCCTCCTGCAGTCGGCCGAGGGCGGCGAGGGCCCGCGCCCGCTCGAGCGCGGCCTCGGTCCCCCCGACCCCGGCGAGTACGGTCAGGGCAGCGCCCGGAGCCCCCCCCTTCGTCAGAACGGCGGCCGCCCGTACGGGATCACTCTCCAGCCGGAGGACGGCCTGGACTGCGTCCGGGCGGGGGAGGAGCGCTTCCCACTCCCCGCGCGCCTCGGCGGCCCGGCCCGATGCTTCGAGGGCCCGCGCGAGGTCCGCCCGGAGGTCGGAGGTGGGGTAGAGGGCGAGGGCGGACCGGAGGATGGGCACCGCCAGGGTGGGGGACCCGTGGGCGAGGTGCCACCGGCCGAGGGCAACGCGGGCCTGCCAGCCTACGCCATCGTCGCGGTCAGCGAGCGAGGTGAGCTCGGCGAGCGATCCGGGGAGGCGATCGCAGGCCTCCCGGAGGCGGAGGTAGTCACCGACCGCGGCCGAGGGGGGATCGGTCCCCCCGAGGAGGGCAGCCAGGCCGAGGAGGAGCCCGGCGAGGATGAGCGGACCGATCACGGCTTTCAACTGCACTCTCGCCTCCACCGGTGCCAAGGGTAGGGGCGCCGCGCGGCGCGGGGAAGGACGGAACACCCCTCGCCAGGGGACGCTCCGGTCGAAACGAACCGGGGCAGGCCCAGCGCCTGCCCCGGCATGATCTTTCAGCGTCAGGTTCTAGAACATGACGTACAGGCCGACCCCCGGCATGAGGAGGGCGGCGATCTGCATGTTGGCCAGGTTCACGATCCCGATCAGCCGGATCTGGCCGTAGAGCCCGAACGTGTCCGACAGGGCGAAGTAGACCCCCGCAATCCCGTTCGCGGAGATGTTGATCTGGGCGACACCGCCGATCCCCCCCGCCATCGCCGCGATCCCCCCCGCTCCGCCGCCGAAGTAGGGTGCGAACCCCTCGAGCGTCGGGAGGATGAGGTATGAGGCGTCTACCGAGAACGCCATCGCCCCCTGGGCGAACGCCCACACGCCCAGCGTGAACCGAACGGCGGAGGTATCCCCGGTCGGCATCTCATAGAACACGTCAAGGATCGGCGATCCCAGCGCAAGGTTGAAGCTCCCCCCGACCCCGAGCTTTCCCGCCTGCCCCCCCTCTGCCCCCCACACCGGGGCGAGCGAAAGCCCTACCACGCACAGCAGGGCACACACGAACGACCGTTTCATCTGCCACCTCCTAGTGGATGGCGGCCATTCTACCCCAGACGGCCCCGGCAGGGCGAACGGCCTTTACCGGGGCGGCGGTTCGGTCTACCATCACGTTCGCGATGGAAAAAACGAACGCGCGGACGGTGCGCGCCCCGCGGGGGACAACGCTCTCCTGCAAAGGATGGCCTCAAGAGGCGGCGCTCCGGATGCTCATGAACAACCTCGACCCCGAGGTGGCCGGCGATCCGGCGAACCTCATCGTCTATGGCGGTACCGGCAAGGCGGCCCGCTCCTGGGAGGATTTCGACCTCATCGTCCGGTCGCTCCGCGAGCTTGAAGGCGACGAGACGCTCGTGGTCCAGTCCGGCCGGGCGGCGGCCATCTTCCGGACCCACGACGATGCGCCGCGCGTCCTCATCGTGAATGCCATGCTCGTCCCCGAGTGGGCAACTTGGGAGAAATTCAGGGAGCTCGAGCGGCGGGGGCTCACCATGTACGGCCAGATGACGGCCGGGAGCTGGATCTACATCGGGACCCAGGGGATCCTCCAGGGGACCTACGAGACCTTGGCCGAGTGCGCCCGCCAGCACTTCGCCGGATCGCTCCGCGGGAGGCTCGTCCTCACCGCCGGGCTCGGGGAGATGGGGGGAGCACAACCCCTGGCGATCACGATGAACGATGGGGTCGGGCTGATCGTGGAGATCAACCCCGACAAGATGAAGCGGCGCCTCTCCCTCGGCCAGCTCGACACGTGGACCGACTCCCTGGACAAGGCCCTCGACCTCGCCCTTGCGCACAAGAAGAGGGGCGAGCCCCTCTCCGTCGGGCTCCTCGGGAACGCCGCCGACGTCTATCCCGAGCTCCTCCGACGGGGGGTGATCCCGGACGTGGTCACGGACCAGACCGCGGCCCACGATGAGCTCGCGGGCTACGTCCCCGGCGGGATGGCCTACCAGGAGGCCCTCCGGCTGAGGGAGGGTAATCCCGCTAAGTACATCGAGCTCTCCTACAAGTCCATGGTCCGCCACGTGCGGGCGATGCGGGACATGAAGGAGGCCGGAGCGGTGGTGTTCGATTACGGCAACGCCCTCCGGGCTCAGGCCGAACGGGGTGGGCTTTCCCACGAGGAGGCGTTCTCCTTCCCCGGGTTCGTCCAGGCCTACATCCGCCCGATGTTCTGCGCCGGGAAGGGCCCGTTTCGGTGGGTGGCCCTGTCCGGCGATCCCAAGGACATCGAGCGCACCGATCGGGCGGTGATGGAGCTTTTCCCCAGGGACGAGGCCCTGGCCCGCTGGATCCGAAAGGCGGAGGAGAAGGTGCGGTTCCAGGGGCTTCCGGCGCGGCTCTGCTGGCTTGGCTATGGAGAGCGAGCCCAGGCCGGGCTCCGGTTCAACGAGCTCGTCCGGAAGGGGGAGATCAAGGCCCCGATCGTGATCGGCCGCGACCACCTCGACTCGGGCTCGGTGGCCTCCCCGTACCGGGAGACGGAGGGGATGCGCGATGGCTCCGATGCCATCGCCGACTGGCCGATCCTGAACGCCCTCCTCAACGCTGTCTGTGGGGCGACCTGGGTCTCGGTGCACCACGGCGGCGGGGTAGGGATCGGGAAGAGCATCCACGCCGGGATGGTGATCGTCGCCGATGGGACCGAGGCCGCCGACCGCCGCCTGGAGCGGGTGCTCACCGTGGATCCTGGGCTTGGGGTGGCCCGCCACGCCGATGCGGGGTACGAGCAGGCGGTCGCGGTCGCCCGCGAGCGCGGGGTGCGGATCCCCCGGCTTTCGATGTCGGATCTGGGTGTTCCGAAGGGCTGAACGGCCCTCACCCGGACGAAAGGGATTCCCCGGCCAACGCCAGCGCGGCGAGGGTCTTGGCATCGCCCACGCCGGCCCGGGCGAGGCGCTGGATCTCGGCCACGGTGAGGAAGAGGACCTCGTCCACCTCCGATCTGGCCCCCGGCTCCCCAGACGGATCCCCGGCCAGGAAGAGGTACGTCCGCTCGGTGGAGTAGCCGGGCGTGGGGTACACGGTCCCCAGGTAGCGCCAGTGGCGGGCGGTGAGCCCGGTCTCCTCCCAGAGCTCCCGTTGGGCGGCGGCGAGCGGTCGTTCCCCGCGCTCCAGTACGCCGGCGGGGATCTCCCACAGCGGACCTCCGGCCCCCTCGCGGTGCTGCCGCACGAGGAGGACCCGTCCCGCGCGATCGCGGACGAGCACCGCTACCGCGCCGGGGTGGAGCACCACCTCCCGCCGGCCGGCCGGGGTCGCCCGCACCGCGACGGAGATTGCCCGGCCCCGGAAGGCGATGGAGTGCGACCCTGACGCCACGGGGCTAGCCGTCGCCCCCGTCCCTGGGGCGCACGTAGTGGGAGAGCCCGATCATCCCGAGGATGATCCCCCCCACCGATAGGATGTACGAGGCGAAACAAAGCCCGAGGGTGGGTTCGATCAGGCGCAAGACCATCAGGAACGCGAGGACCACCGCCACCACCATCATCACGGCGGCGCTCGCGATCTGCCCCCGCGGGCTGCGCATCATGCCTTGTAGAGCCAACACTCGACGAGGTGGCCCTTCATCGGCTCAAAGGGCGGCGGCACTTCCACCTCGCACTGGCCCTCGATCTTCACCGGGCAGCGGGGATGGAACCGGCACCCGCTCGGCGGATTGACGAGGCTCGGCGGCTCGCCCGATGGGACATCCCGATACCGGTGCGCGTTGTCGGGGTCGGGGTCCGGGATCGCGGTGAGGAGGGCTTTCGTGTAGGGATGGAGGGAGTTGTGCACGATCTCGTCCACCCCGGCCTGCTCCACCACCTTCGCCGCGTACATGATGAACACGCGCTCGGAGAAGTAGCGCACGGTGGACAGGTCGTGGGTGATGTAGATCACCCCGAGGTTGTGGGCGGTCTGGATCCGCCGCATGAGCTCGAGGATCTCCACCCGCACCGAGGCATCGAGCATGGACACCGGCTCATCGGCCACGATGAGCGACGGCCGGAGGATCATCGCCCGCGCAATCACCAGCCGCTGCTGTTGCCCCCCCGACAGCATGTGGGGGTACTTCGCCAGGAAGTCGTTCACTGGCAGGAGCCGCACCTCTTCCATGACCTCGCGGATCCGCTGCTCGCGCTCGGCCCCCGTGCCGAACTTGTTGATGAGCATCGGCTCCTCGAGGATCTTGCGCACGGTCATGAACGGCGGGAGCGCTCCGTAGGGGTCCTGCTGGACGAAACCTACCTGGGACCGGAGCTGCTCGACCCCTCCCCTCTTCCCATCGAGCTTCTGGCCGGCGAACACGATCTCGCCCTTCGTCTTGGGGGCGAGGCCGAGGATCGTCTTGAGGAGCGTGGTCTTCCCGGACCCGCTTTCCCCGACGATGGTCAAGGCTTCACCCCGGTGCAGGCTGAAGCTGACCCCGTCCACGGCCCTCACGTAGCCAGCGTGGAGGAACCCCCACTTCTTGAGCTCGTACCACGTGTGGAGATCCTTCACCGACAACAGAACATCGTTGGCCATGATTTCCGCTACTCCTTGGCGTGGAGCCAGCACTTCACGAGTTCGCCGTGTTCGCCCACGGTGAAGGTGGGGGGCTCCTGGTCGCAGCGCTCGAACCGCCGCGAGCAGCGGACTGCGAACCGGCACCCACTCGGCGGGTTGATGAGGCTCGGCGGCTGGCCCGGGATGAACTCGAGCTTCTTGTCCTCGCGGAGCGTGGGCACGCTCGACATCAGGCCCCGCGCGTAGGGGTGGAGCGGAGCACGGTAGGCCGTGGTGGACAGGCTGTGCTCCACGAGCTGGCCAGCGTACATCACGATCACCTCATCGGCGAGGTCGCTCGAGGTCGAGATGTCGTGGGTGATGAGGATGAACCCCACCTCGAGTTGGTTCTTGATGTCCTTGAGGGCATTGAAGATGTTGGCCTGGGTGAGCATGTCGAGGGCGGAGGTCGGCTCATCGAGGATCACCAGGGCGGGGTTGGTGACCAGGGCCATGGCGAGGATTGCCCGCTGCCGCATCCCCCCCGAGAGCTCGAACGCGTACCGGTGGAGGAAGTCCTCCGGCACCCCGACGATCCGGAACACCTCCCGGGCGCGGGCGAGGGCGTCCCGCTTCGTCATCCGCTCGTGGACGATGAGCGGCTCAGCGACCTGGGTCCCCACCTTGAGCACGGGGTTGAGGGCGTTCATCGCCGCTTGGGAGACCATGCTGACCTTCGTCCAGCGCACCTTCTGCCGGAACCACTCATCGGAAAGCGTCATCACATCCGTCCCGTCGAGGTAGACCTCCCCCTTGTAGGTGTGAACGTTCCGCGGCAGGAGCCGGAGGATCGCCCGGGCGAGGGATGTCTTCCCGCATCCCGACTCCCCGATGATGGCGATCGAGCGCCGGCGCTGCATGGAGAAGGACACGTCGTCAACGGCTTGGAGAACGCCGCGCGAGGTCCGGAAATGGAGGCAGAGGTTCCGGACGTCGAGGAGGGTGTCGCTGCCTTGGTCCGGGGAGCCCTGCCGGGAGGAGGACGTGTTGATCTGGTCTGTGGCTCTGATCTGGTTCATACCGTCCTCAGCTTCGGGTTGAAGACCCGATCTAGTGCGTAGCCGAGCATCGAGAACGCGAATCCGGTCACCATGAGGAGCACCGCTGGCTCGACCACCCAGTAGTACATGCCCTTGTACAGGGCGTCGTTCGTCTGGGCATCGTTGATGATCTTCCCCCACGTGGGGAGCACGGGATCGCCCAGCCCGAGCACGGAGATGGACGCCTCGAGGAAGACGAAGCTGGGGACCATGGTCACGAAGGTGGGGAGCAGGACGGGGACGATCCGCGGCAAGAGGTAGCGGAACACGATCCGCATGTTCCCCGCTCCATAGGCCCGGGCGGCTTCAATGTACGGGGCTTCCTTCGCCTGGAGGAACATCGCCCGGTAGGTCTTCATCGCTGCCCCGAAGATGCTGAGCGCGATGGTGACCCCCAGCATGATCCAGAGGCTTCGGTTGTAGAACTGACCGATCATGATCAGGACTGGGTAGAACGGGATGATCATCGTGATCTCGGTGAGCCGCTCAAACAGGGCGTCCAGCGCCCCGCCGTACCAGGTGCCGATGCCTGACAGGACGAACGTGATCAGGCTGGATCCCACCGCGGCGACAAGGCCGAACACGAGGGCCAACGGCGCTCCCCACAGGAGGGCCACCGTCAGGTCCCGCCGCCGGTGGTCCGTCCCCGCCACGCCGTGTACGGTACCGTACACGACGAGGCGCGCGTTGTAGTCCGCCCCTTCGGGGATCTCGGTCTGGATCACGACAGCGTACTCCCCCTTGACGGGGGTCCGTTCCTTCTCGGGAGCTGAAACGGCGTAGTCGGAGAACAGGCCGACCTCGGGCCGCACCGCCCCCGCCGGGAGCTTGGACGAGACGTTCAGATCCTGGGAGATGTAGTAGCTATCGGTGGCCCGCATCGCACGGTCGGTGGCGAGGGGGACCATCTCCCCGGCCGGGGTCCGCCAGAAGACGGAGAACCGCGTGCGGGTACTGCTTTCCGAGACGGCCTCCGATCTGAGGATGAGTTCGTTCGGGAACCGATCGTAGTTGTACGTGAATGGAAGCGTGATCTCGACCCGGTTTTTCCCTCCCCCGATCGGCTCAACCCGTTTGACCCCCGCATCCGCGGTGCTGACGATGATCGTCCGCGGCAGGGCATCGCTTGTGAACCAGTCGAACCAGACTGGGGCTGCGTTCCGCGGGTTGTCATCCCATACCCCGGGCCCGCCTCGCCACAGGCGGATTGCCTCCCCGTAAGGGATGGCGATCACGGCGTAGATGGAGACGATCACGAGCATCGCGAGGACGGCGATCCCGATGATGGCCGAAGGATAGCGTCGGAGTGTCTTCAGCCTCTGAAGCATTCCTAGACCCCCTTCTTCGCGCCCGCCCCGATCCGCACCCGCGGATCGACGATGGCGTAGATGAATTCGAGCAGGAACACAGAAATGGCGAGGAGGTAACCGTAGATGACCATCACCCCGACGATGGTCGGCGTGTCATTGATGTTGACGGCTTGCATGTAGAGTCTGCCCAGGCCGGGCCAGTTGAACACGGTCTCGAGGATGATCGCCCCCATCCACATCGCGATGATCATGAGGAGGAAGCTGGTGATGATCGTGGGAAGAGTAGGACGGAGGATGTACCTGTTCTGGATCGTCCGGGAGGGGAGCCCCTTCGCCTTGGCGAGGTCCACGTAGTCCTCGCTTGCATAGATGAGGAAGAAGGTCCGTCGGGCGTAGACCGAGGAGAAGAACGCGCTCAGGAACATGGCGAGCGTGGGGAGGATCATGTGGCGGAGGACGCTCGCCGCATAGCCGAGCGTCGTCGTGGGGGGAGGGGCGTCCACCATCCCTCCCCACGGCAGCACCCCCAGGGCCGCGGCGAAGATGAGGATGAGGAAGATCCCATAGAACCAGCCAGGCGCAGCGGAGGTCGGGGCCAGGGTCACTACCAACCGGTCCACCCAGCTCCCGTAGTGGCGTGACAGGGCAAGCCCGGCCCACAGGGTGGTGAAGAAGATGAGGAGGTTCGCTGTCCCAAAGAGGACGAGCGTTGCGGGGAGGCGCTCGAGGATGATGAGCCTCACCAGCCGGGATCCGCTGTCGCTCACGAGCTGCTCGGCGCGGCCGAGGCTGAGGGACATCGCCGTGGTGAGATAGTTAAAACTGCGGATGAGGAACGGCTTATCGAGGCCGAGTCTGCGGAACTCGATCTCGGTCCGGGCATCGATCTGCTTCTTCAGTTCCGACGGGGGGACCCCCGCGTTGCCGGGATCAGCCAACACAGCCTGCGAGACCGCGAACGAGATCTCCGCTTTGCGGACCTCGTCGAGCCTCCCCCCCATATTGACGATGAGGATCGTGAGATAGAGCGCGATCACGAGCGCGATCCCGAGCATGATGGCCTTGACAATGGAGTAGCGCACGAGCTGCAGCAGATTTGCTCTCATAGGGGTCCCGCTCACCTCTCCTTGAGCCTACGCCGGTTCCCATGGCGCGAGGCTTGGAGGCGTCAGTGTACTAAGAGAACGCCGGGGGATCAACCCCCGGCGTTCGTTGTTCCCCAGATGCGTACGGTCCTTCTCCCTACTGCTTTGGCTGGAGGAGGAAGTCGAACCGTCCCGCCGGATCGGCGTAGGCCTCGAACCTCTTCAGGACGATGATCTTCTCGGTTGTGTACGCCTTCTCGAGGTAGAACGGCCCGCTGGCGACCCAGAAGTGGCCCTTCTCCTCGTACCACTTCTTCAGGTTCGCGTACCGGGCCTGGGCCTCAGCCGCCGTGATGTACTTGCCAAGCGTCGGCGCGTACGGGATGTAGTTGGTGGCGATGGCCTCGTCGAGGTACTTGGCGAGGATGGACAGCGACGGCCCAGCGATGAGGTTCGTCCACTCGACCCCCAACAGATCCGCCTTGGCCTCCGACATCGCGAGTTCCTTGTTCGCCTCAGCGAGGATCGAGACGGCGAGCACGTGCCAGAACCCCGGCCCCTGCGAGTAGTACGGGAACCAGGAGCTCACGGCCCACTCCGCATCGAGGTACCAGATGGTCGAGTAGTAGTCAATGATGAGGGGATCCGTGGACACGATCTTCACGCCGCAGAACGACCGCAGGGTCTGCTCGACCTCCGGCACCATGACCTCGTCGTAGATCGCGCTCTCCGGCTTCCCTT
>Ga0265295_1003202_pt1 | contig 24384 bp, 22 predicted proteins | sample Munlansysbiofilm_FD_192503 | JGI IMG/M metagenome (GOLD analysis project Ga0265295, IMG submission 192503) | Leachate microbial communities from a municipal landfill in Southern Ontario, Canada - Methane capture system biofilm | ecosystem: Engineered > Solid waste > Landfill > Unclassified ... | reverse complement strand
ATGCTTCTGGGTGGAATAGGGCTTGACCGGCACGACCTCGATTTTGCCGGGACGAACTTCGGAATGATAATCCAGGGCTTCCTGGGGTGTGAAAAGAGCCATGTCATCCTCCAGATGTGTTGCCGCCTTTAGCGGCGTTGACAATTCCGACCATCGGGCCATGGGTCCAGGTTCAAACGGGCCGGTCAATAAAAAATTCCGCTTCTAACGTATGAAGCAGACATTCGCACAAGGCATGCCTGCCCGTATCGTTTTGCGACTAACATGAATAAAGATTATTAAGTTCACGCCCGGATTCCTGGGAAGGATAATTTCAAGCAGCGACAAAACGGATTCCCGCCTTCCTTCCCCCCTGATCGGGTCAAGGGGCTCGCCCGCCTATTCCAGCCCGGCCGCCGCCCGGTCGGGCTGTACGTAAAGCTCGCCGCCGTGGGAGTCATTGATGACCAGAAGCGGGAAGTCAACCACGCTCAGCTCGCGGATGGCTTCGGGCCCGAGCTCGTCAAAGGCGATGACCCTGGATGCCGTGATGCATTTGGACAAGAGAGCTCCGGCTCCGCCCGTGGCCCCGAAATAGACGGCTCCGTGGTCTTTTAAAGCCTGCTTGACCGCGTCGCTTCGCTTGCCCTTGCCCACCGAGGCCTTGCAGCCCAGGGCGTGCAAACGCGGCGCGTAGGTGTCCATGCGGTAGCTGGTGGTCGGTCCGGCCGCGCCGATGGGGCGGCCCGGAGGCGCGGGGCTGGGGCCCACGTAGTAGATGACCGAGCCTTTGAGTTCAAAAGGCAGGGGGCTGCCCTGGTCCAAGAGGTCCATGAGGCGCTTGTGGGCGGCGTCGCGGGCCGTGTAGATGGTGCCGGTCAGCCGGACCACGTCCCCGGCCCTGAGCATGGCGGTATCGTTTTCAGCCAGAGGTGTGCGCAGCGAGTACTCGGCCATTTAGAGTTCCACCTCCTGATGTCTGGAGGAATGACACTGGATGTTCACGGCCAGGGGAAGGCTCGCGATATGGCAGGGGCTCATGGCGATCTTGACGCCCAGACACGTGGTCTTGCCGCCCAGCCCCATGGGGCCGATGCCAAGCATGTTCAGGGCTTCGAGGAGCTCGTCTTCCATGGCGGCCAGCCTGGGATCGGGATTCACGTCATCGAGTTTCCTAAGCAGGGCCTTCTTGGCCAGGATGGGCGCGTAGTCGAAGGTGCCGCCAACGCCCACGCCGACGATGGTCGGCGGGCAGGGGTTGGGACCGGCCTCGGCCACGCGCTCGATGACGAATTTCTTGATGCCCGGCCAGCCCTGAGCCGGGGCGAGCATGGTCACGCGGGACATGTTCTCGCTGCCGCCGCCCTTGGCCATGAAGGCGATTTTGAGCCTGTCGCCGGGCACGATGTCGAAATGGACGATGGCCGGGGTGTTGTCCCCCGTGTTGGCGCGGGTCAGGGGGTCACAGGCGGACTTGCGCAGGAAGCCGTCGGCATAGCCTTTGCGCACGCCTTCGTTGATGGCCTGGCGGATGTTCATGCCCTCGATGCGCAGCTCCTCGCCCATCTCAACGAAAAAGACGGCCAGACCCGTGTCCTGGCACAGGGGCAGTCCCGTTTTTTCGGCCAGTTCGTAATTTTCAGTCAGCTGGCGAAACACCTCCAGGGCCGCGGGAGATTCCTCCCCGGCCGCGCATTCGGCGAAACGCGCGCGTACATCCTGCGGCAATATCCTGTTGGAATCGATACACATCTTTGCCACGGCATCAACGACGTGGGTTGCAGACAGCGTTCTCATGCCTATTTCCCGAGAAAACGTTTGATGGCGGTGATGCCCATCTTGCGCCGCAAGAAGCCCAGTTGGTTCTGCAGGGGCAGGTTCTTGGGACAGACATCCTCGCAGGCGAGTAAGCCCATGCAGCCGAAGATGCCGTAATCGTTGCCGATGATCTCGAAATAGTCCTTGTCCGTGCGCTGGTCGCGCGGATCGACGACAAAGCGGGCCACGCGATTAAGGGCCGCCGCGCCCAGGAAATCGTCGCGCATGCGGGCCGTGCCGCAGGCCGCTATGCAGCAACCGCACTCGACGCACCGCTCAAGTTCGTAGATCTGCTCGGCCACGGCGTTGTCCATGCGCTCCTCTTCCTGGGAGGGGTCGAACTGCCTGCTGGTATGGATCCAGGATTCGGTGGCCTGGTACATTTCGCGAAACCACACTCCGGTGTCCACGGACAGATCGCCCACGAGCTTGAAGACCGGCAGGGGCAAGAGGGTGATGGTCTCCGGCAGGTCCTTGGTCTTGGTCTGACAGGCTAGGCGGGGACGGCCGTTGACGACCATGCCGCAGGACCCGCAAATGCCCGCCCGGCAGCAAAAATCGAAAATGAGACCCGGATCCTGTTCTTCGCGCAAGCGGTTCAGCGCGATGAAGAGGGTCATGTTCTCGGTCTCCTCCAGCGTGAAGGCCTGCATGTGCGGCTGGGAAGCGGGATCCTCGGGGTTGTAACGAAAGATGTCGAATGTGAGTATTCTGCCCATGGTGTCCTCCTACCTGACTGTTGAAAAATTCAAAAGTTGCAGGTCGTTCAAAAATGGTGAGATGCAAGGAAGCGAAAAAATCCAGGACGCGCAGTGTATTGCGCATACATAAGCGGTCTGGATTTTTTCGCTGACGCAGCAGATTGCCATTTTGGGGCGGCCTGCTAGCGCTTGATGGTCTTGGCCGCGATGGTTTCGGAATCGGCCTGGATGATGGTGCCGCCGCCGTAGCCGCGGTCGCCCGGAGGAATCTCGAAATGGGGAGTGGCGTCTTCGTATTTGAGCACCGGCATGTCCGCCCCGTCGGGCCAATAGGCCAGGGTGCGGCTGAGCCAGTTCTTGTCGTCACGGGCCGGGAAGTCTTCGCGGTTGTGGCTGCCGCGGCTTTCCTTGCGGGCCAGGGCTCCGGCGGCGATGCACAGGGCCAGACGCACCTGGCCGCGCAGTTTGAGGGCCGCGGCCAGCTCCGGGCTCGCGCCCAGGCCGCTTGAGACCAGGCCGATTCTGCCAGCGCGTTCGTAAACGCTTTGCAGGGTTTCGATGCAGGCCTCAAGATCCTTTTCATTGCGGAAAACAAAACAGCCCGTCATGAGCGCTTCCTGCATCTGGGCGCGGACCTGGTAGACGTTTTCCTTGCCCAGACGCCCGGTGACAAGGTCGTCGATGCGGCTCTGCTGGCGCTTGACCTCGGCATTGATGAGAGCCGTGGAGTAGGAGGTCTGGGTTCCCTGCAGGTATTCGACGATGGATTTGCCGATGATGCCCCCGGCAACCACGGTCTCGGCCAGGGAGTTTCCGCCCAGGCGGTTGAAGCCGTGCATGTCCCAGCAGGCCGCCTCACCGGCGGAAAAGAGGCCCTTAAGGCCATAGGCCGCGCCGGTCTTGTCCGTGCGGATGCCGGACATGGTGTAGTGCTGGGTCGGGCGCACCGGGATAAGCTGGGTGCGGGCGTCAACACCCAGGAAGTTCTTGCAGATCTCGTCCACTTCCCTGAGCTTGGTGGAAATGTGCTGGTCGCCCAGATGCCGGATGTCAAGCCAGAGGTGTTCGCCGTAGGCGGATTTGACACCGTGTCCTGCGCGCATGTGTTCGGTCATGCGCCGGGCGACCACGTCGCGGGAGGCCAACTCGGCCTTTTCCGGCTCGTAGATGTGCATGAAGCGTTCTTCGTTGACGTCCAGAAGCGTTCCTCCGTCGCCCCGGCAGCCTTCCGTGACCAGGATGTCGGTGGGTACGATGCCCGTGGGATGGAACTGGATGGCCTCGGGGTTGCCGATGGGCACCACGCCCGTTTCCTGGGCAATGGCATTGCCCGCGCCATCGCAGATGACGGCGTTGGTCGTGGCCGTGTAGAGCCGCCCGTAGCCGCCGGTACAAATGGCCGTGGCCCTGGCCAGGTAGACTTCGAGCTTGCCGGTGCGCAAACAGCGCACCACCGCGCCCGTGCATTTTTCGCCGTCATGGATGAGGGAGATGGCCTCCTTGCGGTCCAGGACCGTGATGCCAAGCTCGGCGCACTTGTTGTCCATGGTACACATGACAGCGTGTCCGGTGCCGTCGGAGGTGTAGCAGGTGCGCCACTTGGCCGTGCCCCCGAAGGAGCGGGCCGTGATCAGGCCCTCTTTTTCGGGCTTCTCGAATTTCTCGAACTTTTCGCCGGCCTTGAAATAAAAAGACTTGCCCGGCACCACACGGTTCCACGGCACGCCCCAGTGCGCCAGGCGACGCATCTCGATGGGCGCGGTGTCGGCGAACATGCGGGCCACTTCCTGGTCGCAGCCCCAGTCCGACCCCTTGACCGTATCCATGAAGTGCACATCTGGATTATCACCCTCGCCCATGGCGCAGTTGCCGATGGCGGCCTGCATGCCGCCCTGGGCGGCGGAGGAATGGGAACGCCTGGCCGGAACAAGGGACAGGCAGACAACGTCGAACCCGGCCAGGGCCGACTCCACGGCCACGCGCTCGCCAGCCAGGCCAGCTCCGATGACCAGCAGATCAGAAGTATGGGTATACATGAATGCTCCTGGAATTTAAACGGTCATGGTGGCGTAGCGAACCAGCGCGATAAGGGCGATGGCCAAAACACAGCCGAAGGCGATGGTCAGGATCTTCACGGCCTTGGGCCGGACGGCGTCGCTGATGAAGCCCCATTTGACCCCGATGCGGTACACGCCGATAAAGACATGCAGCTGCACCAGGGGAACCAGGACCAGATAGAAGAAAAACCAGCCGCCGCTCTGGACCCGGGCCGTGGAAGTGGCGGCCAGAATGGCGGAGTCGTTGATATTGGTCCACATGTGGATGGCCCCCATGACCAGAATGATCATGGCCGACCCCGCCTGCACCAGCCACAGCCAGGTGTCGCGATGGTTCAACAGACGCGCGTCGCGCCAGATGGCTTCCTGGCCTTCGAAACGAAAGGGGATCTTGCGCGCGGCGATGACAAAATGCAGGAAAAAAAGAATGGGCACGAAGATATGGGCCAAGGTATCAAGGTGCAGGGTCTCAAGGGCCCCGGCCACGGCGTCCAGGGCTCCGGCCCCGAAAATGATGGACGCGGTCAGCAGGGTGTGGAAGGCGATGAACAGGACCAGCCCGGCTCCGGTGAGCACCTGGAGCCAGTCGAGATAAGCATCCCTGCGTCCCGGCCGCGCGACATGCATGGTGGCATGAACGGACATACTTCCTCCGAAATTGCGGAGCCACTGCATTGACGGCCCCTGGTTGAACAACCAATTTGTTTTTCAAGAAGCGATGGGAGCCCGAAGAGTCTCGGGAAAGGAAATTTTGTTGAAACGCTTGGTACGCCAATACAATTGATCAGTCAATCACACGACGCGACAGGACGCGTGCACCTACCCTCGCAAAAACTGCATAACAGCATGAAACAAAAGAGATATAATTCGAGGTGAAGCATGGATTTGAAGTTGCGCTCAGTACGTCTGCCGGTCTCCGGAATGCACTGCGCGGCCTGTTCGACCCGCATCGAAAAAGTGGTCGGGGCCATGGCCGGAGTAAAGAGCATTTCCGTCAACTTGGCCACGGAAGAAATGGACCTGCGCTTTGACACGCAAGAGTCCTCTCTGGACCAGATACTAGAGCGGGTGCGGGAACTGGGTTTTTCCGCTGAGGCACCGTCAGAGCAAAACGTGCTTGAGCTCAAGATCGGCGGCATGCACTGCGCGGCCTGCTCTTCGCGCATCGAGCGCGTCACCGCACGCTTGCAGGGGGTAACCGAGGCCAGCGTGAACCTCGGCGCGGAAAGCGGGCGTTTTATCTTCGACCCGGCCCTGGTCTCGCAGCGAGCCCTGCGCCAGGCCATTCACGACGCAGGCTTCAGCACGAGCATCGCCCAGAAAGAAAACGTCCGGGACGAGGAGAGACGCATAAGTGACCGCCTGGCGGAGAAAAAAAAGGTCGTACTCTGGTCCATGGCCTTTGCCCTGCCCCTTCTGGTGCTCTCCATGGGACACATGTGGGGCATGCCCCTGCCATACTTCCTCGACCCCATGCATAGGCCGGGAACCTTTGCCCTCTTTCAGCTGCTTCTGACCCTGCCCGTGGTCTGGAGCGGACGGAGCTTCTACCTGATCGGATTCCCGGCCCTGATCCGCCGCGCCCCGAACATGGATTCGCTGGTAGCCGTGGGCACGGGCGCGGCCCTGGTCTATTCCCTGTGGAACACCGTTGAGATCTGGCTCGGCGTGGACGCCCAGGCCCGGGCCATGGACCTTTATTACGAATCGGCCGCCGTGCTCATCGCCATGATTTCCTTGGGCAAATTTTTCGAGGCCCGCTCCGTATCGAAGACCACGGGCGCAGTGCGAGCGCTCATGGCCCTGGCCCCGGATACGGCCACGCTGGTGGACGGTGACGAGGAACGCAAGATTCCCGTGGAAGAAATCGAACCCGGCGACCTCCTGCGCATCCGCCCCGGCGAGCGTCTGCCAGTGGACGGCGAGGTGGCCGAAGGCGAAAGCCACGTGGACGAGTCCATGCTCACCGGCGAACCCCTGCCCGTGCGCCGGAGCCCCGGAGACCGGGTCTACGGAGGTACTCTGAACACCACCGGCGCGTTCGTCATGCGCGCCTCCCTGGTGGGCGAGGACACCATGCTGGCCCGCATCGTGAAGCTGGTGCGCGACGCGCAGGGCTCCAAGGCCCCCATCGCCAGCCTGGCCGACACAATCAGCTATTATTTCGTGCCCGTGGTCATGTTTCTGGCCGTGGCCTCGGGGCTGGCCTGGTACCTGCTGAGCGCGGAGCCCTTTGTCTTTGCCCTGCGCACCGCCATTTCCGTGCTGGTTATCGCCTGCCCCTGCGCCATGGGCCTGGCCACGCCGACCTCCATCATGGTCGGCACGGGCCGGGGCGCGCAGCTCGGCGTTCTGATCAAGTCCGGCCGGGCCCTGCAGCGCGCCGGAGAGCTCAGCACCCTGGTCTTTGACAAGACCGGCACCCTGACCATCGGCAAGCCCGTGCTCTCCGAGGTCTGGGTAGACCCGGCTGCGGGTATCGAGCGTGACGAATTGCTGCGCCTGTCAGCCTCCATCGAGGCCCTGTCCGAGCATCCCCTGGCCAGGGCCGTGGTCGCAGCCGCGCAGGGAAGCCTTCCCAAGGCCGAGGATTTTCTGTCCGTGCCCGGCCAGGGCGTGACCGCTTCCGTGGGTGGACGCACCATGGCCATGGGCAACGAAAGATTGATGCGCTCCTTGAATCTTGACCTGGGCCGGGCCAAGGCTGCGCGCGAACGCATGGAAAAAGACGGGGCCACCGTGGTGCATGTGGCCGTAGACAAACGGCTGGCAGGCCTTCTGGCCATCAGCGACCAGCTGCGGCCTGAATCAAAAGGGGCCGTGCAACGGTTGCGCGACCTGGGCATGGAAATCGTCCTCTTGACGGGAGACTCTGAGCGCGCGGCCAGCGCCGTGGCCGCACAGCTTGGCATAAAGCGCGTCGTGGCCGGGGTGCTGCCGGACCGCAAGGCCGAGGAAATCGCCCGCCTGCAGGGGGAAGGGCGCGTCGTGGGCATGATCGGGGACGGGATCAACGACGCGCCAGCCCTGGCCAAGGCCGACCTGGGCGTGGCCATGGGCGGCGGCATGGACGTGGCCATGGAGTCAGGCGATGTCGTGCTCATGCGCGAAGACCTGACCGGCGTGCTCACTGCCCTCTCCCTAAGCCGGGCCGTGATGCGCAACATCCGCCAGAACCTTTTCTGGGCCTTTGCCTTCAATACCATCGGCATACCCATCGCCGCCGGAATCCCGCACATCTTCGGCGGTCCGGCCATGAGCCCCATGCTTGCGGGCACGGCCATGGCCATGAGTTCTGTTTTCGTGGTCTCCAATGCCCTGCGCTTGCGTTTTTTTGTTCCACCCCACGCATAACTGTGTTACATTTTGCACTACTCGTCATGAGTGCGTGGAGCGGAAAACATGATCAAAGGCATCGGCCAAACCCTGCCCGGTGAAATCCTGGCGGCGGACCTCAAGGACAGCGCAGGCCGCCTTCTTTTTCCCAGGGGCGCCATGCTGACACAAAGCGCCATCGAAGCTCTGAAACAGCGCGATGTGACCGAGGTCGAAATCGAAGGAGGCCGCGAGCCCCTGAGCCCGGCGCTCTTGAAAAAGGCCGCCGAACTGGCGCGCAAATTCTACGCTGGCCAGGACATAAGCCTTTCGCCCGGACCAATGCTGCTCGGCCTGCGCACCGAAGCCGAAGCCCTGCGCATGGAGCGGGGGCTCTCCCCGCTGCTGCGCGATTGCAGGGGCCCGCTCGGCGCGACGCCCTCGCCAGGAGAGCTGCCCATATTCTGCCTGGACAGCTTCGAACCCCCGCAGCTCTCCAGCGTGGCTCATGAGCTCAATCTTGCCCTGAGTGTTCCCGACCCGTGCAGCAAAAAGGTCGTCGAGATCCTCAGCCGCAGTCCGGGACTGACGGCCAGACTCCTGCGCCTCGTGAACACGCCGCTCTACGGCTTCCAGCGCAAGGTCGAAACCATTCCCAGGGCCGTGTCCATCGTCGGCCTGCGCGAGGTGGGCATGCTCGCTTCCAGCCTGCTCGGCGTCGACCAGTTCGGGGTCATCCCCAAATCGGTCATCGAAATGCGGAGCTTCCTGGAACACAGCCTCGGCTGCGCCCTGACCTGCAAGGACCTGGCGGAAGCCACGGGCCTGGCCCAGGCCGAACAGGCCTTCGTGGCGGGCCTTTTGCACGATATCGGTCGGCTCTACTTTTTCACGTCATTTCCGGAACGCTCCAGATACTGCATCGACAGCGCCCTCAAGCATCGGCGGCCGCTCCTGACCGAAGAGGCCCTGTTCTTCGGCGTCGATCACGCGACCATGGGACAACGCCTGTTGGACGGATGGAAAATGCCAGCCAACCTGTGCACGGCTGTGGGCTGCCATCACGACCCCCTGCGGGCCGGAGGACTGACGTTGGCAGGCATCGTGCACATGGCCGACATCCTCGCCCACGCCACGGGCCTGGGCTGTAGCGGTGAGTGCGGGCCGCCCGAAACCCGCCCCGAAGTCATGGGCATGGTGCCGCTTGAGCCGGACCAACTCGTTGACATCACCACTCGCATCGAAAACAAAATGAACGCGATCATGGGCGCATTTGAATAACGCCCTACAAAAAGAGGAGAATCCATGCACATCGAACGCAAAAGCATTCCCGCCGCCACGGTCATCGAAGCCGTCGCGACCCTGACCATTCCCGAAGTCCCCGCCTTCGCCGAAAAGATCATTCCCATGTTGCTGACGGAAATCGAAAACAGGGGCATGGCCGTGACCGGCCCGTGCGTCTTCACATACGAAGGCTGCGACGGCTCCCTGGACACGGCTTTTTCCCTTAGGGTGGCTCTTCCCGTGGACACCTGCCGGGGGCAGGGAGCGTTCGAGTGCGTGAAAATTTTGGCCCACGAATGCCTGAGCACCGAATACCGGGGCCCCATGAAAGGAATCGGTCCGGCCTGGAGCGCCTTCACGCCGCTGGCCATGCAGCAGGGCCTTGCCTTACAGCCTGTGGGACGGGAGGTGTACACCAACTGGGTAGACATGGACAGCCAGGAAAACCTGACCGAGCTGCAGATTCCCATCGCGAATCTCTAAACGCCAACAGATCAGCTTAGCTGATTCCCCGTCAAGTGACAGCGCGCTGCCCCCCCTCCCTTGTCCAGGTAGATTCTTTTCACATTGTCATGTAGTTGGCTGTAACCACATACCAATTTTTGCCCTTAAAAGCTGGGTCCGTCTGAACGGTCTCTCGCTTGAGTGACTGGGTATTTGAGGTTTAGGGATGTCAAGGTTCATCATAAAACTTGACGTTTTGGAGTACAAAGGAAGGCTGGAAGAGCACGATAATGTTTAGCCATCCCTCGGTAATCCCGACATCAAGCGGATTTTGAAGTAAACGGGAAAATCATCTTATGGTACGCACACACAGTGTCCACTTCAAAGCACGAGCCCACATCTTGCGCCTGCTCGGTGATCAACTCATCGGCAATGACCGGTTGGCAGTTTTCGAACTTGTCAAGAACGCCTATGATGCCGATGCGACAAGCGTGACCGTTACTCTGAAGATGGAAGGTGAAAAATCATCCATCACGGTTGCGGACGATGGCTGCGGGATGACCCTCGACCAGCTTCGTAATGGGTGGCTGGAAATTGGCACGGATGCAAAGCGGGGTGACAACAGGAGCGCCTGGAGCAGCCGGTTTAAGCGGGTGCCCCTCGGTGAAAAAGGCGTTGGACGCTTGGCCGCCTGCAAGTTGGGGGACCGACTGATTCTCACCACCCGAGCAAAGGGCCAGCCGGAATACCACATGCGTATCGACTGGGCCAAATTGATTGACGACCACGATTACATTGAAAAGGTTGGGGTCGACATCCTGCAAAGGGATGAGCCTGAGAAATTCACGGGGAACGAGACAGGGACCCGGATACGCATTTTGAAACTCCTCCGGTCAGAGTGGGCTCGCGGCGAAGTCCGCGCCCTCAAGCGAATGCTCACATCGTTAACCAGTCCGTTCCATGCTCCGGACAGCTTTGCCGTCCAGTTCAAGGTCCCTGACTACGAAGAATGGCTGGAAGAGCTTTTTGAACCAGAGGACATCCTTGCCCAGGCCGTGTGGGAATTTTCATTCAGCATTGATGACGGCTGCTTCAACTGGGAATACCGCTTTAATCCTCCACACCGCTTCAAGAGCCTCACGCCGAGAAAAGCATCGAGCATTTCAGGTGATCGGCTCGAGATGTCAAAAGACGATCCCAGCTGGGACCGGAAAAAGGTTCATCTGGACGCTGAATATCTTGAGGGAATTGGCCCCATAAAAGGCCAGTTCCATGTCTACGACCGTCGCCCCAAAGTGCTCGCGCTGACCGGGAATGCCGATCAAGTCAAGCGGTTTCTCAATGAGCAGACGGGGGTTCGGATATACCGGGACGGAATCCGAGTCTACAACTACGGGGAGCCCGACGATGACTGGCTCGGCCTTAACGCAAGGCGCATCAACCGCCCCGCGTTGAAAATGGGGACTAATTCCGTCATCGCCGCAGTGCATATCCGCCACTCCAGCACATCGGAATTGCACGAAAAGACAAACCGGGAAGGTTTTGACGAAAACGACTGCTTCCTGCGGTTTCGCTCTGTCATGCAGAACGTTGTTGAATTCCTGGATCGCACACGCCGTGAAGATCGCGAGAGTTTGGACCGAGCCATCAAGGGGGAAGCGTCCGCCTTGACGACAGGGCCGGAACGGTTCGAGCAGACTGTGAGTGCTCTACGCAAGACCATGAAGAAGCACCAGTTGGAAAAAGAACTCGGCCCCAAGATCGATGTCATTGAGAAGGAATACATCAGCCTCCGCGAAGTGGCCATGTCGGCTGGCGCAGCGGGCATGAACATCGCCGTCATCTTCCATGAGGTCGAGCGCGAAGTCCGTGATTTGGACGCCGCTATCCGGAACAGGCACTCGGAGGATAGTATCGCACAGCACGCCAAACACTTGGTCCTGTTGCTCGAAGGCTTTGCCCCATTGTTGAAGAAGAACCGGCAGCGACGGGTCAAGGCGAGCGAAATCCTGGCCCAGGTCAAATTTCTCACGGAGAGGAGATTCAGCCTCCACGACATCAAGTTCAGCTGCCCTGTTCTGACAGGTGAGGATACGGACTTCGAGGTGTCTGGGGCAGACAACCTCTACCTTGGGGCAATTATCAACCTCGTGGACAATGCAATCCACTGGTGCAAAAAGCGACGCGAACTGGACAGCCAGAAGCGGCAGGTGGCCATAGCCATCAGGACTCTACCTGATTGGGCTGAGGAGGGACCATGCCTCGTGGTCATCGATACGGGACCTGGATTTGAGATCGACTTCGGGGACGCCGTGAAGCCTTTCGTCTCGACCCGGGCAGGCGGCATGGGGCTGGGCCTATATTACACCAGCTTGGTCATGGAGTCGCAAGGGGGCGCCGTCATGCTTGCGGACATCTCCGAACTGGACCTTCCCAAGGTCTATGATGGCGCGGCAATTATCCTGCGTTTCAGGAGGAAATAATTATGTTCCCTTCGGCAAAAGTTCTGGCCATTGACGATCAGGAGGATGATCTCAACGATATCCGAGACGGATTGCATGCGGCAGGAATCGCCTGCATGCCCATCCACTTTACACTCCCCCTACCCGACTTGGCACCCGCCCAGGGAGTTCGGATCGTCTTCCTGGATCTCAACCTTGTGGGGGGGCCCCTGGATGCTGCACAACTCGCTGATATTGCCGGGCAGACTCTGAAAAAATATGTCGCGACAGGTCCATATCTACTGATATTTTGGTCAGTCCAGGCTGATGCCGTTGACGATGTGGTAAGAAATTTGCGTGAGCGCCATGCCGATGCCCCTGCACCGCTCACCATTGGCGTCATGGATAAAGTTGAGCTTAAACTGCCTGACAAAGCGGCTGAAAACTATGGCGCTCGGCTTGACACACTCAAGAAACGGATTCTTCAAGAAGTCGCAAAATCACCCCAACTTGTTGCCTTGCTGCACTGGGAGGCAAAACTGGCTGAATCAGCAGGGCAAGCTTTCAGTGAGCTGTCTTCGTTGGCGACGGGCAGCAATCCCTGGGATTTTGGTGCGGTCGAAGGACGGTTCAGGGCAATTCTTGGGAAAATCGCCCGAGAGTCCGGAGGGGTTCATGCCGATGACAATCGCGCCAAAGCCATGCAAAGGGGTTTAGCTCCGCTTTTAGATGATTTTATGGGGGCGAAGCCAATGGAAGATGACTATAATTTAGTGTGGAAAGCGGCAACCCCTGAACCTTTGGGAGACTGCAAGGCTCTTCCGGCAGGAATGAACTTCGCGCAACTGAATACTCGGTATTTGTATGATTTGACGGTTCCAGCGAAAGGAGAGCGCGGTGCTTTGGTTGAGATTCCTGCTCGGGCGGCTTGGAAGACATACTTCGGATGCAATCGGCAACAAATGATGGAGCTTTCCATCAACCGGAGTGAAATCAAAGACATTGCAGAAACATTGAAAAATTGCCGCTGCTTTTTGTTGGAATGTAGCGCTGCATGTGATTACGCTCAGGGGAACGATCGTTTGTTGAGGTTTGTGTTTTGTACGCTGATTCCACAAGATAAACTGAGGACGAAGAAGAACAAACTGGTTAAGGTGTGTCACGAAGGCATCTATCGTTTCCCTATTTTGAGGGTTGGCAAAGAAGATGTCATTCTTGATGCCAATTTTCGTCATGTCCTGGGATTGCCTGCCGATCATAAACTCCTCGGCGCCCCCCTCCTTCGAGTCCGTCCTCAGGCGTTGGATGCCATGGTCCAACAATATGCCCATCATACGTCCAGGCTTGGTCTCTTGAGCTTTTAGGAATATGTCCGGCATTCCAGATCCCAAGACAGCAAGGCGACATCCCGGAGACGTCATGTCGTCGGAAGCACGCAGCAGGGTCATGTCCAGGATACGGGGCAAGGATACCGGCCCAGAACGAATCCTGGCTTCGCTTCTGGAGATGCGCGGGTTCACTTGGGAATCCCATGTCAAAAGATTGCCTGGAAGTCCGGACTTCGTTTTTGCCGAGCAAAGAGTGGCTGTCTTTGTGGATGGCGACTTCTGGCACGGATGGCGTTTTCCGCTTTGGCGGCACAAGCTCCAAGCGAGGTGGGGGGCCAAGATTGCTGCGAATCGGGATAGGGACAGGAAGAACCACCGAAAACTTCGGCGTCTTGGATGGACCGTCGTACGCATTTGGGAACATCAGCTAAAGAAGGCCCCGCAACAATGCCTGGAGCGGGTCTTACGGGTCCTTGACTCGCGTTGCCTCTAAGTTCGCTTTTCCTTTGGCGCTGGACACGGCGAAGACAACCTGGCAATGTCCGCTACATGTCAGTCCGGGTACTTGATCTCTTTTGCGGTGGTGGCGGCAGCAGCCGTGGAGCCGCCATGGCCGGAGCCGAAATCGTCTGCGGAGTCGATGCGAACGTCCTTGCCGTCGAAGTGTACAACGACAACTTCCCCGGCTGCGGAGTGGTGGACAGGGTCACCGCCGAAAGTGAACCGGCGCGATTGGATGGCCACGGACCTTTCGACATGATCCTGGCTTCGCCTGAGTGCACCAGCCACACCTGCGCAAGGGGACGCCGCGCCCCATGTGACACCAGCCGCATGACCGCATTGCACACCTTACGCTACGTGAGCCACTTCCAGCCTCGCTGGTTGGTAATCGAGAATGTAGTCCACATGCGCACATGGGAGCGGTACGAAGAGCTCCTGCGAGAAATCGAGGACCTCGGGTATGGGGTGACCCCACAGGTACTTGATGCCTCAGCATTCGGAGTGCCGCAAAGTCGACGCAGGCTGTTCATCGTATGCGAACTCGGCAGGAAACCTGCTAAAGTCGCTCCAACCTGTTTACAGCCTGTACCCGCGAAGGTGATTCTCGATCCTTCTGGCACATGGAGCTGCTCACCCCTTGATAATGGGCGCAGGGCAATAGCCACGTTAGAAAGGGCTGCACGCGCCATGAACACTCTTCCTCCCAATCAGGATTTCCTCGTCGTCTACTATGGCAGCGATGCCGCAGGGGGCTGGCAAGGACTGGATCGCCCATTACGCACTATGACGACGTTGGATAGGTTCGGACTCGTACAACGAACAGGTGGTCGTGCGACTCTACGTATGCTACAGCCGCGTGAGCTCCAACGTGCCATGGGGCTGCCGGATGAACACATCATCAATCGCGGATGCCGCCGAGACCGTGTCAGAATTCTCGGGAACGGAGTCTGTCCCCCAGTCATGGCCGCAGTCGTACGATCCTTGGCGGGAGAAGAGATCGACCGCATGCAAGAAACCGACTGTTCAGCAGTTCCAAGCCAAGCTGTAGCCTTCTAATTCGCTTTTCAATTCCGACACGATCGCCGCAAAATTGAACTACACAAGACCTCTTTCGCAACGAATGGAGGCATCTCTTTCGGTTTTCATTGCTCCGCTCAGATGGCATTCGCCTGCACACTCGCAAAGCCAATATACTTTCACTGAAAAATCAAAAGGCAGAGCCGCCCCTAAAGCCGCCAAGTATGTCGCGAAGACCTTATTTTAACTCCTCGATCATCAGCCAGATGCCGCGGGTGTCGCTCATCGCGCTCCCGGCCATGCCCGTCAGTCCCGAGTCACTGCTCTGGTCCCCTTGCGCGCTGCCGCCGACTTCAATCCACTCGCCCAGCATCCCGGTAACAGTCGTGGTAAGAGATTGCGTTTCCACGTCCAGACGTCTGCCGCCCTTCAAGCTGTCGTATCGCGGCGTGATCTCCACAGTCACGTTCTGGCCCGCAAGCCTTGGCACGGCGTAGAAACCCTGACCCACGTCGCGGTACACCACGCCCTCGGTAACCCTCACGCCGTCCGCCCGCACCCTTACGCTGCGAAAGGGCACGGCCAGGGCTCTGCCGACTTCGATGAAGGCCTGTCCCCCGTCCATGACCCTGACGAACTGGTCGGCCCTGCTTTGGCTGCTGCGGCGCGAATCTTCGCCGTAGGCCGTGAGCCCTGATCCGCCTTCGCGAACCGAAACGCCCGGCCCGGCGGATTTCCCGACGCCGGGAGTGGCGACGCGGACATTGTCGCCAATCTTGACGCTCCCGGCCACGCCAAAATTTCTGGCCCGACTGTCCGTCTGACGGGTCTGGCTGACCCGGATAAGTAGCTGGCGCGGGGGGCGGTCAATGGCGGCCAGCACTTTTTTGAGGTCTTCAAGATTGCTCGGCGAAGTGCGGATGATCAGCTGCCCGCTCATGCCGGACAGGGCGCCGCCGGGTTCAAGCAGCGGCTCAAGCACCGGCAGGACGTCCTCCACCGTACGGTGAGAAAGCGGCAGGATCACGACCTGCTGCTGGGCCAGGGCGGGCAGGGCAAGGGCCAGAAACACGACGACAAGAAATGTGCGCATGAGCGGCTCCGTGGTTTGAACGGACAAAGGGCGTCCTCCGAATGCCATGCAAATAGCGCCAAGCCGGGGCGCAGTCGAGGGCATGCGCCGCAACCCGGCTTCTTTTCTCCCCGCGGAAGACAAGACGCACAATGCGCAGGCCGTCCCAAAATGGTGAGATGCAAGGAAGCGAAAAAATCCAGGCCGCGCAGTGTATTAAGCATACATAAGCGGTCTGGATTTTTTCGCTGACGCAGCAGGTCGCCGTTTTGGGGCGGTCTGCAGCGGTCTGGATTTTTTCGCTGACGCGGCAGATTGCCGTTTTGGGGCGGTCTGCTAGAGGCAGGAATCGGCGGGGGTGTAGGTCAGGCCGAAGGCGTCGGCCACGCCCTTGAAGGTGATCTTGTCGCCGACCATGTTCAGGCCGTTTTTCAGGCCCGCGTTTTCCTTGCAAGCCGTCTGCCAGCCCTTGTCCGCGATCTGCAGGGCATAGGGCAGGGTGGCGTTGGTCAGAGCCATGGTCGAGGTGATGGGCACCGCGCCGGGCATGTTGGCCACGCAGTAGTGGATGATGCCGTCGACCTCGTAGATGGGGTCGGTATGCGTAGTGGGCTTTGACGTCTCAAAGCACCCGCCCTGGTCGATGGCCACGTCCACCAGCACGCAGCCGGGCTTCATGTCCTTGAACATCTCGCGGGTGACGAGTTTGGGTGCCTTGGCCCCCACCACCAGCACCGCGCCGATGATGGCGTCGGCCTGGGACGCCAGTTCGCGGATCATGGACGGGGAGCTCATGAGCGGGGTGACGTTCTTGGGCATGATTTCAGACAGGTAGCGCAGACGGTCGAGGTTCATGTCCAGGATGTAGACCTTGGCGCCAAGCCCGGCCGCCATCAAGGCCGCGTTGGTACCGACGATACCGCCGCCGAGAACCAGCACCGTGGCCGGGGCCACGCCGGTCACGCCGCCTAAAAGAATGCCACGCCCGCCGTGCACGCGCTCGTTGTACTTGGCCGCTTCCTGGGCCGCCATGCGCCCAGCCACCTCGCTCATGGGAGTCAGAAGCGGCAGGCCGACGCCACTGAGCCCGGTCACGGTCTCGTAGGCGATGGCCACGGAGCCGGTCTTCATAAATTCACGGGTCAACTTCTCGTCGGCTGCAAAATGAAAATAGGTGAACACGATCTGGCCGGGACGCACCAGGCCGTACTCGGACGGCTGCGGTTCCTTGACATGCATGACCATGTCGGACTGGGCATAGATTTCGGCCGGGGTGGACATGATCTTCGCCCCTGCGGCCTGGTAGTCGGCGTCGGAAAATCCGCTGCCTGCGCCAGCAAGAGTTTCCACCAGCACGGTATGCCCATGCTGCTTCATGACTTCCACGCCAGCCGGAGTCATGCAGACCCGGTTTTCCTGCGACTTGATTTCCTTGAGAACGCCAACGATCATATGCCCGCTCCTTATGCCGTGTTGATAGGGAAAAACCTCATACTGGCAAAAACCTTACCACAAACGAAGCCCGGAGCAAACACAGGCAAAAATCCCGGCAAATCGTTCCCTGGCAAGACTTTTTCCCGGACAATCCGGTCGCGGCGCGGGCACGGACTTTCTTTGTCGTGAACGACCGCTGTCAGTTATGGAAATATAAATTTCCAATCTGACATCTATCCCTTAAAAATCAGATAGTCATCAAACATGGGCTTATGGCAATTAATAATTCCAACAATAAATAAATTTTGCCATTTTGGCATTTCCGACTGACGCACCACTCGCCGCAGGCACGGGCAAGGCAACGCATCCGCCGGAAAAACATTTCCATGCTTGCGTTGCGGGCGCAAAACGCGGCTCGGGGAAACAGACCCTCCCGCTCCTTGACCCGCCCGCCAATGGTTGCCATGGGCAAGGACACGCGACACTTCACTGGAGAGGACATGCTGGAATTCAAGGACGTGACTATTCGCAGGGCCTCAAGGACCATACTGGACAAGGTCAGCCTGACCGTCTCGCCAGGAGAGCACCTGATCCTGACCGGGCCGAGCGGCAGCGGCAAATCCACACTGCTCAGGGCCGCCCTGTTGTTTGAGCCCGTGGATCACGGCGAGGTCTTGTGGGACGGGCAAAAAATCTTCCCGGCCAACCTGGGCACGCACCGCTCCCGCTTCCTGTACATCGGGCAAAAGCCCATGCCCTTCGATGGCACGGGCGAAGAATATCTGAACCTGCCCTTCACTTTCGCAGCCAACCATCATCTGCGTCCGGACAAGACGGGGCAGGACCGGCTCATGGAGTCCCTGGGCCTGGACCCGGCCCTGAAAAACACCCCCTACATGCGGCTGTCCGGGGGCGAACAGCAGCGCCTGACCATTATCCAGGGCCTGCAGCTTGAGCGCGGCTTCTGCCTGCTGGACGAAGTCACCTCCAGCCTGGATCAGGAGTCCATGCGCGCCGTGATCCGCCACTTCTCAGAGGACAAGGAACGCACCGTGCTGGCCGTGGCCCACAACACCGAATGGCTGGATTTCGGCTTTGCCGAACTCTATCTTGAATCCGGGAAAATCCGGAGGCGCGAATGAACGAGACAATGGTCATTTCCATCCCGGCGCTCTTCATGTTCGCCGTCATCCTGGTCTTTCCGGTGCTCATCTTCAGACATCTGGGCCTGCGCCTGACCCGGGACCTGCTCGTCTCCATGGCCCGCATGGCCGTGCAGCTGACGCTGGTGGCGATCTATCTGGAGTACATCTTCAAGCTCGACATGCCCGTCGTCAACCTGGCCTGGGTCCTGGTCATGATCGTCGTGGCAACGGGCTCGATTCTACGCCAGAGCCGCTTGTCGTGGCGCAAGTGCATGTGGACGATCCTGCCTGCCCACCTTTTGACCTCGCTGCTGATCCTAAGCGGCTTTTTGCTCGTCTTCGATTTGGCCACCATCATCTCGGCGCGCTATCTTGTGCCGCTCATGGGCATGGTGCTGGGCAACATCCTGCGCAGCAATGTCGTGGCCTTGGACCGTTTTTTCTCGGAGCTGCGTGCGGGCGTCGCCGTGCACATCCAATACCTGACGCTGGGCGCAACCGGTGCGGAAGCGGTGCGCCCGTTCCTGCGCAACGCCCTGCGCGCTGCCGTGGGGCCCCAGATCGGCACGGTGGCGACCATGGGCATCGTGTCCCTGCCGGGCATGATGACGGGTCAGATTCTGGGGGGATCTTCACCCGCCGTGGCCATCGCCTACCAGATCATGATCATGATCGCGATTTTCACCGCAGCCGCGGTCTCGAGTTTTCTGGCCGTGCACTTCGCCACCAAGGCCGCCTTCGACCCCTACGGCAGACTCAAAGAGGAAATTTTCCTGAAAAAGCCTTGAGTGTACGCAAGAAAACTCCCAGTCCGACCTATCATTTTGAAATACAATGCTATTTTTTTGACGAAAAGCGTTGTGTTTTTCCACGGCCCTGCTAGACCAAGCCGCAATCCACACTGCGGCACGCGCCCAGATCCGGGCAAGGCAGGTCTCATGCGTTTTTATCTCACCACCATCGTTCTGCTCTCGCTCAGCAACATCTTCATGACCTTTGCCTGGTACGGGCACCTGCGCAACCTGTCGCACACCCCCTGGGTCATCGCGGCTTTCGCCAGTTGGGGCATCGCCCTTTTGGAGTACCTGCTCCAAGTTCCCGCCAACCGCATCGGGCACCAGGTCATGAACGTCGGTCAGCTAAAAATCCTGCAGGAATGCATCGCGCTGTCCGTGTTCATCCCCTTCTCCATCCTGTACATGAAGGAGAAGCCGAGCATGGACTACGTCTGGGCCGGGCTGTGCATACTTGGGGCCGCCTTCTTCATGTTCCGCAAGAAACTGATGGGCGCCTAGCAGGTCGCCCCAAAACGGCAATCTGCGGCGTCAGCGAAAAAATCCAGACCGCTTATGTATTTATGATACACCGCGCGGCCTGGATTTTTTCGCTTCCTTGCATCTCACCATTTTGGGACGACCTGCAAATTTTGAATTTTTTGAGCAGGCTGCTAGACCGCCTCTCCCCTCCTTGTCGGTCGCGTGCATAAATTTGACAAAAATAGTCCGATTTGCACGTCATGATGTGCACACTTGTGCAATCTTCATAAATAACAATTTGAAATAACAACGTTATTTATTGGTACGAACCGTGCTATCCATGTCTGGCCGCGCACTGTGTGCGGCGTCATCATTCTTTGGAGGCACGATGAACATGTTTCGCGCTATTCTGCTCACGGCCCTCGTCCTGGCGACGGCGGGCACGGCCCACGCCTTTTTGGGCCTTTTTTCCCAGAACCAGAGGCTCACGGCTGAAAACGGCCAGGTGCGTATCCCCCTGTCCCGGATTTCCGACGGCAAGGCCCACCACTTCAGCTTCGAGGACCAGGGCGTCGAGCTCAGGTTCTTTGTGGTCAAAAGCTCCGACGGCGTGGTCCGCGCCGCCTTTGACGCCTGCGACGTCTGTTTCCGCGAGAAAAAAGGATATTCCCAGGACAAGGACTTCATGGTCTGCAACAATTGCGGCATGCGCTTTCATTCCTCGCGCATCAACGAGGTCGAGGGCGGCTGCAACCCTTCGCCCCTGGCGCGTGAAATCGACGCGGACACCCTCGTCATCGCGGCCTCGGACCTGATCGCCGGAAAGAGGTTCTTTTAAGTGAACATCCTGACCATACCGCTACGCACCATGCGCAAGAAGTGGGTCAAGACCCTGCTTTTGCTCTCGGTTTTCACTTTAAGCGTGGTGTCCATCGTCTCGCTGCATTACGTTTCGCGGGTGGTCGGCGAATCCCTGGAAAAAAAGCTGACCGCCTTCGGAGCCAACATCCTGGTCATGCCCGGAAGCGAGAAGCTGACCGTGAGCTACGGCGGCTTCTCCATGGGCGACATGCTCATGGGGGTCACGGACCTGCGCGAAAGCGAGGTGGAGGAAAAAATCCTCTCCATTGGCTACCGCGACCGCATCAGCGTCATAGCGCCCAAATTGGTGGCCATGACCAGGGTTGAAGGCGTGGCAGTGGGCGTGGTCGGAGTGCGTTTCGAGCGGGAAAAAGTGCTCAAGGGTTACTGGGCCGTGCAGGGCGCCTTCCCAACTGCGCCAAACGGCGTCCTGGCCGGAGCCAGGGCCGCTGAAAAGCTCAGTCTCGCGGTGGGCGACAGCGTCGAACTGGGCGGCCAAAACGCCGTGGTTTCCGGAATCATCGCACCCACAGGGAGCGACGACGACTCGGTTCTCTTCGCGGGCCTGGATTTTGCCCAGGCCGCTTTCGGCCAGCCGGGCCTTGTCAGCTTCGTGGAAGTGTCGGCCCTGTGCGCGGGCTGCCCCATCGACGACATCGTGGCCCAGATCGCCCAGAAGCTTCCAGACACAGACATCAAGGCCCTGCAGTCCATCGTCAAGCAGCGCATGTATTCGGTCCATTTCGTGGAACACCTGATCCTGACCGTCAGCCTGGTCATCCTCTTCATCGCCTGCTGCATGGTTGGCGCGACCATGCTTTCCTCGGTCAATGAACGGATCAAGGAAATCGGCCTGCTGCGATCCCTGGGCTTTTCCCAGAGGGGGATTTTCGGGATCTTCTGCTTCGAGGCCGTACTCATCGGCATGGCCTCCGGGGTCGTCGGCTACTTTGGCGGATACGCCTTAAGCCTCAAGGTCCTGGCCATGCTCGACATGACAAAAGAGGCATCGCCGAGCATGCACCCCGGCCATCTGGCCCTGACCTGTCTCCTCATCGCCGCAGTCTCGGTCCTGGCCGCCTTTGTCCCGTCCAGAAAGGCAGCTTCCATCGAACCCTCCACGGCGCTCATTTCCCTGTGAGGAACCATGCTTGAAGCCAAGAACATAACCAAGACATTCCAGTCCGAAGGCGTGAAAACGCCAGCTTTGCGCAAAGTGAATCTTTCCTTGCAGGCTGGCGAGTTCGTCAGCCTCGTGGGCCGCTCCGGCTCCGGCAAGACGACTTTTCTGAACGTGCTCTCCACCCTGCTCGCCCCGGATTCGGGACAGATCCTGTACCAGGGCGAAGACGTGACGGGGTTTTCGGCCAAGCGCCTGAACTCCCTGCGCAATCGCGATTTCGCCGTGGTCTTCCAGTTCCACTACCTTTTGCCCTGTCTCACGGCGCAGGAAAACGTGCTGCTGCCGTTCATGAACGGGCTCGGTCCCGTGGGCAAAGAGGAGGTCGAGCGCGCCCGGCGCTGCCTGGAACGGGTCGGACTGGCCGGCAAGGAAGGCAAGCTGCCAGGGCACCTGTCGGGCGGCGAGCAACAGCGGGTGGCCATCGCCCGGGCCCTGGTCAAAAAGGCCACAATCCTTTTTGCCGATGAGCCCACGGGCAATCTGGACAAGAGCACGGGCGAGTCGGTCATGGAATTGCTGATCGGTCTGAAAAACGAGGGGCTGGGCATCATCATGGTCACCCATGACGAGGACTACGCGCGGCGCGCGGACCGGGTGGTGCGCATGGCCGATGGAACAGTACTGGACTAACAGGCCGCCCCAAAACGGCGATCTGCTGCGTCAGCGAAAAAATCCAGACCGCTTATGTATGACGAATACACTGCGCGGCCTGGATTTTTTCGCTTCCTTGCATTTCACCATTTTTGAACGACCTGTGAATTTTCGGGAAGTCAGCTAGCAGGCCGCACCAAATTGGCACACGGCCCCACGTGCCTCACCAGCCGCCCTGTTTCCAGATTTCCGCCAGCGGTTTGCGCGGGGACGGGCCCTCCCAGTCGACGTAGGGCTTGTCCAGGTTTTCCTTCACGTCCAGGATGCCGATGGTGAACCCGGCCACGACCTCGAATTCGTCCCGATCGATGGCAAAGGCGTCATAAATGGCGTCTTTTTTGATTCCGGACATGCCGTGGGTGTAGAGACCGAGCTTTCTGGCCTGCAGGGTCAGGGACATCCAGGCCGAACCGCAGTCGTACACGGCGGTGGGGTTGGGTTTCCCGTTGTGGGAAAAATTCTTTCTGGCGATCATGAATCCGATGAGCGAGGCGTTTACGGCCCATTTCTGGTTGGCCTCGACCAGAAGGCTTAGGAATGTCGCAAACGTCTCTTCTGTCGAGGTCAGAATCCGCCAGGGCTGCTCGTTGTAGGCCGACGGAGCCCAGCGGGCCGCGTCAAGGACGATTTTCAGATCTTCCTCGGGAATGGCGGACTTGACGAAGGAGCGCGGGGACCAGCGGGCCGGAAACTCTTCGGCCACGCCGGGCAGGGGGTCGCGCTTGCTGAAATCGGGAGTGTAGGGGGCGGGGTATTTCATGAGCTCCTCCGGGATAGGTGTGGATGGTGTCGCCCCCCACATATCCCCCGCCTGGAGGGAGGTGTCAACGCGGGACGCTTGTCAGCGCCGCTGGGTCATGAGGCGCGCGAACTGGGCCCGGAACTGCCCGGCTCCCCCATTGGCAGGATGGCGCAGGGCCGGGGCGGTGATGCCCATGGCCGCGAGCAGCGCAGCCGACTTCTGACCCACGGCCAGCACCCTGGCCCCGGATGCGTAGGCCATGAGCGCGCGGAGCACGGGGCGGCCGAGCATGACCTCCTCGTCGCACGGCGTGCGGTTGCTTAAATATCCCTTGTCCAGCTTGTAGGGATGCCAGGGAAAGGCGTTCCAGAGGATGACCCGGCGTGTATCCACGCCGAGCTCGTGCATGGCCCCCCAGACGATGGTGGCCGTCGGTTCGGTGAAGCCATCGGGTTTGACGTCTTCCCGGCTGGTGCGCCGGGGCGGACCGGAAAACACCAGTTCAGGCCCCAGGCCTTTGTGCCGCAAATGCCCCAGCAGCAGGCGTTCGGAGGTCATGGCGATGCCCGTGAAATGCCCGCCCTGGTAACCCAGGGCTTCGGCCAGGAGAATGACCGTGGCCTTTTGCCGCTCGCCAAGATAGGAGGCAAGCTGCTCCCGCCGCACCAAAGGCGCGCCAGGCGAGGCGTCATGCAAAGGATCGACGTCATGCCACGGATTAAAAAGCGCCCCGGCGGGTGATTTTTTCAAAAGTTTCATGAAGGCTTGCATGGGGTCTGCGCTACACACTGCCCGGCCCGGACGCAAGACTGGGCGGCAAAAGGCCCGGCCCGCTTTCAGGCCGCCCCTTGACGGACCGCGCACCGGATTTACGTAAAGTCCCTTGGGTTTGCGATTCACTTCTCGGAGATCGGACCATGGCATCAAACAACGGCTTGAAAATCGGCCTGGCCCTGGGCAGCGGCTCCTCGCGCGGCTGGGCTCACATCGGCATTGTCCAGGCCCTGGCCGAACAGGGCATCCGTCCGGACATCGTCTGCGGCACCTCCATCGGAGCGCTGGTGGGCGCGGCCCACGTCGCGGGCAATCTGGCCAGACTGGAGGAGTGGGTCTGCTCCCTGACCCGGTTTGAAACCGCAAGCTTTTTCGAACTCG
>Ga0265295_1003200_pt1 | contig 24407 bp, 14 predicted proteins | sample Munlansysbiofilm_FD_192503 | JGI IMG/M metagenome (GOLD analysis project Ga0265295, IMG submission 192503) | Leachate microbial communities from a municipal landfill in Southern Ontario, Canada - Methane capture system biofilm | ecosystem: Engineered > Solid waste > Landfill > Unclassified ... | reverse complement strand
CGAGAGGATCAGGGGCAACGCCAGGACGACGATCGCCCAGAACGCCGCCTTCTGTGCAGTCGAGGCACAACGACAGGCCTCCTCGGGCGCCGGGACGTGCAGCCGCGTAACGCGGCGAAGAAGCCGTTGCACACACGGGCAGTCGCCCACGACGAAACGAGAGCGACTGGCCCAGGTGATCGCCAGAACCGCCAGGCAGAAGGCGAAGATCGGGGCAAAGGTCGCGTGCACCATCATGAGATAACCGGAGATGTGCTCGTCCCCTCGCACGAGGAGCGGCCAGAAACCTGTGAATGCCAGGACCAAAAAGCACACCACGGCCAGAAGATAGCACAGCTTCTTCAGCGCCCCCAACAGACTGTTGCGTTGCTCGATCAGCAGAAGGCTGAAGGCGTGGACAAGGCCACGGACGAAGCCGGAGCCGCCCCGGCATTCGCGACCGGCAGGAAAGGCAAACCAGTGGATCACGACGCCGATGAAGGTGGCCAACACGATGAAGATGGATATGGTCTGAAACATCTGGATTACTCACCCAAGCAGAATCTATTCGTCTTCGGCCAGAACTCTGGCAACGGCGCCCAGTGCCTTGAGCCCATACAGTAGCAGCACGATGCCCAGGACCGCCGATGCTCCCAGCGCGATCACCTTGAACCATGGGCGGAACACGAACGACGCCGAGAACGCCCATGCGTAGAACGGACTGATGTCCTGGAAGCCGACCATCTGTCGGGTCGTCGGCACGTCCGAGGCAATCGGACTGTCGATCGCAACCTTGCCGAAGAAGAACGGCGAGTCGGTCGCATGACAGTCAGTGCAATAGCGAATGCCCAGCGACTGAGCCGCGGGCCGCACGGTGTGCGCCAGAGGCCACATGTACGGCTTCGCCACAGGGTGATTGGCTTGTTCCTCGACCTCGCCGGCCTCGTTCAACGAATACAATGCTCCGCCGGCCACGTAGACAGCATTGGCATCAACCGCCTGCGAAAGGGATTGGAGAGCCGCAGCGATCTGCTCTGTGGAAATGCCCGGCCAGGTCCCACTGGAGGGGATCTCCAGCTTGTCGAAGTGACCTTTGATGGCCTTTTCGACAACATCCAGCGCGATCGGCGTCACTGTGTCGTCGGCGCGAGTGCCCCAGTAGGCCGGCCAGACCACTTTGTGCGGCGCGATCTTGTCGCCGTCGTGGGCGAAGACCGGCGAGAGGATATGCGGCACCATCTCCTCCGACTTGTTCACGTTGGGCGTACCCAGCCGGTGAGCGCGGGAGGTCTTCGTGAAAACGGCCTGCTCGCCCGGCCAGGGCCCGGAGTGGCACGCCGTGCAACTGAGCCGTTCGAAGTGCACTGGAGGCAAGCCCACATGCTGAGGCACCGGAGCGCCCAAACGACCCGCATCCGGCACATTCGGCCCGGCAGGAAGATGACACCCCTCGCACGTCGTCGTTGCCGCGAGTCGGCTGCCCGAAACCTCCTCTTCGCCTGGGTAGCCACGGATGATCTCGTGATGGATATCATTGCGATGGCAATCGACGCATGTCAGGCCGGCCTTGAGATGGACGTCCTCTTCGGACGACCATTTCTCGGTCTTCTCCTCGCCGCTGAAGTAGACATCCGAATGGCAGTAGTAGCACCGCTCGTTCGGCACCTCGCGGACGATGTCGAACAGCACCTGGTTGTCGGCATCGAACGCACCTTCGTGGTACACCACATGCGGCTCTTTTTCGTCGCCCTCGGGCATGAACGGGTCGAACGCCTCGCTCATGTCGGCAGCGGACCCTTTAACCGAAGCGAACTCGCAGGCCCCGGCCGCTGCCCAGCGGTAGTTCTCCTTGACCGCGATCTGAACCGCCCAGCCGTTGACGCCTCCCATGTCCTGGCCGTAGTGGCCGTTGTGGCAGGCCAGGCAGTTGATCGGGAGTGAGCCGGAGACGTATTGCCGGCCGATGTCCTTGACGTCGGTCGACTTGACTTCGCCCGGTCCGCCGCCCGGCATGTGCCGGCCGAAGAACTTGGTGAACGCGAATTCCGACAGCCCAAACGCACTCGGTTGAATCGTCCCGGCCCAGGAACGGTAGGAAAGCGGAACCTGGATCCCCAGCTTGCTGTCCACATAGATCCAGGGTTCGCCCGGCCGGCCGGGTGGCACATTGCTGTCAACCGCATTGAAGTGCCACCCGTGCTGGATCAGGTCGTAACTGTGGCATTCGCCACAGGTGAACTTCGTCGAAAAAGGCAGCAGGGGATCCGCATCGGGCTTGATCGGATCCCCTTTTTCGCCGTCTTCATCTTCTGCAATCAGAGGAATCAAATGGACCGAATGCGCCCGGCTCCCGTCGCTCTCGTCGCCCAGCAGACCTTTCGCTGCCTCCGGCGACTCCTGCGCCCGGACCACCGCCAGAGACAACACCGGCAACAAGAGAGCGGCTAAGATCAGTTCTCTTCTCAAGGCTATCTCAGTTCCTTTCTTGCTGTGCCATCGATGACAGACCACCGGGCGGATATCCTCAAACACCGACTAAACGTGGAACTCTTCCGGCTTGAACTCGAGCTTGCAGGCCGCCTCGACCGCCTCGTTGACCTTCAGGACGGTGACCGCGCATTCGTAGCCAATCTCGCCCGGGCAGTTGAGCTTCTCTTTGCCGCGGATGGCATTGAAGAAATTCTCCAGGTGCGGCTGGTGGTAGGGCTTGCCTTCCATGGTGACCGGGATCTCGTACGCCGGCGGCGCGGCCGTCTCGCGGACGTCCAGCACGGCGTCGGCCGCGGCTTTGACCTCTTCCTTCTTGGGCTCGTTCACGAACCCGAGCTTGACCCACTTGTCCCACTCGGGGGCCGTCGGCTCGCGATACACCTGACCGCGACTGGCCGACTCCGAGATCACCAGCGTCCCCTCGTTGCCCATGAACTGCTCGAAATAGGCCTGGGCGCTGTTGGTCGTCAGAACCTGATAGAACGCGCGCACCACGCCCTTGGGCGTGTCATATTCGAAGATCGAGAGGATCGTGTCGTACCACTCGTGCGTCGCCTTGTCGTAGTAGTCGGTCCCGCCGCTGGCCATGACGGAACGCGGATTGGCGCCGATGAACCAACTGTAGATGTCGATCTGGTGGGAGCCGAGGTCCACGATCGGACCGCCGCCGAGGCCCTTGTACCACCGCCAGTTGCGGAACTGGGCCATGTTCTTGAAGCCGTACTTGGCGAGCACGTCATCCGGAATGGCGGCCTTCTCGGGCCAGCCCAGATCTTCGCTGGCGGACCGGTTCCACTGCCCGTTGACCGTGGTCATGCGTCCCAGGATACTGGCCTGCTTGATCAGCTTCTCATAGCAGTGGATGTAGCGCGGATTGCTGCGACGCTGGTGGCCGATCTGGAGCAGCTTGCCCGTTCGCCTGGAGGCCTCAACCATCTGCTTGGCCTTGGCCAGTTCGTTGGACATTTCCTTCTCGCAGTAGACGTGCAGACCCGCTTCCATGCAGGCGATGGCGTGTTCGGCATGCCAGAAGTCGGGCGTCGCGACGATCACCGCGTCGATCTTGCCCTTCTCCTTGTCCAACATCTCTTTGTAGTCCACGTAGGTGTTGTTCTCGTGGCCGTAACGAGCCATATATCGAGAGACACGTTTCTGATTGTAGGCCTCCCAGATGTCGCAGACCGCTTTGAATCGCACGCCCGGGATCTTGAGGGCGGCTTCCATCAGCGCCTGCCCTTGGGCGCCGGCACCCAACAGGGCCACATTGATATCGTCAGGCTTCGCGCCGCCCGCCTGGGCAAAAACACGGGGAGCTATCGCCAACCCGGCCCCTACGGCCGCCGTGGACCGCAGAAAGCTGCGTCGATCCATCCCTTTTTCGTTCGTCTGGTCACTCATTGTATTCGTATTAGCTCCAAAAAGTTAGCACTTCAATTTTGCGATGAACTGTCAGAATTTTGGCCCGTTATTATGGCGGCCCCGGCGCGGGTTGTCAAGCGAACTCCCCTGATTTTCCAGGGCCCGATAATACCCCGCCCCGGCCAACTGGCGGGGCCGTCGTCGGGCCTCCACTCAATTGAGCAGGGGTTTCACAATGATGTTGCGATAGGCCACCGGCCCATGGTTGCCCTGGAACATCAGCGGGCCCACGGGCGATTCCTTACCCGTCAGGCCGCCCGGCGTCTGCTGGGGCATGACGAGGTTCTTGTGCAGCAGACAGCCGTTGAGCTCGACCTTCACGAATTCCGCGTTCTGCGTCTTGTTGCCATCGGCATCAAATCGCGGGGCTCGGAACTCGATAACGTACTGCTGCCACTGGCCCGGTTTCTTCGACGCATTGACCGGGGGCGAGAAGCCGCCGTAGATGGCGCCCATGTCCCCGCTGCCCATGCGCATCTTGCCATAGCTGTCCAGCACCTGGACCTCGTACTCGCCCATCACATAGATGCCCGAATTGGACCCCTGCGGAACCATGACCTCCAGCTCGATCCGGCAGTCGCCAAATTTTGCCGTCGAGTAGATGTCCCGGCTCTCGCCATGCTTGGGCGACAGGTTGATCAGTTCGCCGTCCCCCTCAATCTGCTCTAACTGCTTCGCGTCACCCGAAGCGACCTTGGCCCTGCCGGCCGTCCACAGGTTCGCCTTGCCCGAGCCGGCGCTTGTCGCCCATCCATCAAGGTCCTTGCCGTTGAAAATCAACTGCGCGTCACCATAGGCAGAACACAGGCGTTTGACGCGGATGTCCTTGAAGTCCACGATCATCGGCGGGCCGGCGTGAAGCTGGAGCGCCAACAGCCCTTTCTGCGAAGCACCCTTGCGGTCCTGCGGGTCGCCCGGCGCGGTCAGCCGGTCGTTGTCGATCAGCTCCATCGTCTGATAGCCGTTGAGGAAATGCTGGAGATGGTTGCCCTGGCAGATGATGTCGTACTCATTCCAGTCCTTGTCCTTGTAGTAGCCGGCCTCGACGAGCTGCTTCTGGTCATTGACGCGACCGCGAACGATTTTCTCGCCGGCCCCATCGATCACCATCAGATCGCCCACGTTGACCAGCCAGGCGCGCCCGCCCTCATCGTACAGAAAGCCGACCGTACCGGGATTGTTCTCCACCTCGGCCTGATACCCGCTGATCCGCCGCTGGGCGAACTCCTTGCTGCGGTACTGCACGCCGGAGTTGCCGCTGTGAATACGAAACTTCAGGTTCAGGTGGAAATCGCCGAACGCGCCGCCGCGATAGACCAAGAATGTGTTGCCCCGAGCGGGGTTCTCGGGCGTCGTCTCGCCGCGAATGAAGCCGTCCTTGACCGACCACAGTTGGGGTTCGCCGTCCCAGGCGCCGAGGTTCTTGCCGTCGAACAGATACTCCCACTTGCTGACCGCCAGATCGGACGCCGTCCGATTGAACCAATCCACACAGCCAGCAATCTCCGGCACGCTGTTGTCCCAGTTGTATTCGTATTCGATGGAGAAAACTCCGTCGAACTTCTGCCAGGCCAGTTCGGCCAGCACCGCGCCGACCTTGCTGGCGCCCGTGCCCCAGATCACGTCGTGGGCGCCCTTGTTGCCGAACTCGTTGAGGTCTTTGAAATGCAGGCTGCGAATCCTCCCGGCGCGGCCGAGCTTCTTGACCGCTTCGACCGGATCGATTCCCGAACGGGACCAGTGCCCGGTGTCGGCGCAGGCGCCGATCCATTTGCTGCGTCCTTCGCAGACCTTCATCACGGTGTCCGGGTTCCAGTAGTGAGAGGGCTCCGGGTGGTTGTGGATCGCCACGCCGATCTTGTATTCCTGGCAGAGCCGATCGATCAGACCGATGGCATCCTCCGGCGGCTCCGAGACAATCGTCTCAATGCCCATGTCGCGGGCGAAGTTGAACACCTTGCGGCATTCCTCCTCGTTGTTCGGCAGGCCCACCACGCCGTAGTTGACCAGCTTGATCCCCTGCTCGGCGAGCATCTGCTTGACCTGAAGCCGCAATGCGGCCGACATGTTGTGGTCCAGCCTGGCGTCGCCGTCTTCCTGGCTGAGCTTCTGGCCGGGATAGGCCTCGATGTAGCTCAGGCCGACCGACTTCGTCTTGGCCACCGCCTCATAGAATGTGAATCGATTGAAACTGTACGCCTGCGTCCCCGGGCGCCATTGCTCCTTCGCCTCGGCGCCGGACACGGCAACACCGCAGATACACATCCCCGTCACTGTCAGAACGACTGCTGTCTTCATCCATCTGTTCATCTGGAATTCTCCTGAACACAAAACCTCTGTCGCTGCACGGTTGTGAGATCCCCTGTCGCCGTGGCTACAGGGTCCATCCCTGGCGATACCGCCGGCTGAGATGTTCGTTCACTTCCGGCATGTTCGTGACCTTCATCGCCGCGCTGTCCCACTCGATCTTTCGACTGGCCTTAGCCGCAATGTTGCCCAGCAGGATGGCCTCGGTCAATGGACCGGCGTAGTCGAAATTCGACAGAGGCTTGGGCCCGCCCTTGCACGCCTCAACCCATTCGAGGTAGTGACCGTTGGCCCCCTGCTTGAACCGCCGAATCCACGGATCGGGCATCTTGATCCCGCGCATCTTCGAGTACGGAATCAGCTCCGGCCGACTGCCGTGCGGCAGGAGGAGCGTGCCCTTGTCGCCGTAATACAGACCGCCCTGATCGGGCAGGTTGCGTCCCTCTTCCAGCTCGTTCGGTCGCGGCGGGCGGTTGTCGCCGTCGAACCATCGCACCGTCACTGCCGGACGGTCTCCGCGGGCGGGGAATTCCCATGTGATGACCGTTTTGGTCGGGTAGGTTTCGTCGCTGAACGGTCCGGGCTGCGCCTCGATGCTCGTCGGCGCATCGAGATCCAGGGCCCACCAGGCCGGGTCGATGATGTGGCATCCCATGTCGCCGAGCGTCCCGGTGCCGAAATCCCACCAGCGCCGCCAGTTTCCAGGCAGATAGGTCGGGTGATACGGCCGATAGGGGGCCGGTCCGAGCCAGAGGTCCCAGTCGAGCGTCTCCGGTACGGGCGGCGTGTCCGTCGGGCGCGTGCCGCCGCCCCAGTTCTTGCCGCTCCAGAGGTCCACCTTGTGCACCTTGCCGATCATGCCGGACTGGATCATCTCGACCATCGTCTTCATTTCCGTCGTGGCGTGAAGCTGGGTTCCCATCTGCGTCACGACGCCGTACTGCCGGGCCGCCATCGTCAGACGACGCACCTCGTACACATCATGACAAAGCGGCTTCTGACAGTAGACGTGCTTGCCCCGCTGCATTGCGGCCATGGAGGCGACGGCGTGGATATTGTCCGGCGTCGAGACGCTCACGGCGTCGATGTTCTTGTCCTCGGCGTCGAGCATCTTGCGGAAATCACGATACTTCTTGGCGTCGGGAAATCTCTCAAACGTGCCGGCCGCATGCCGCCAGTCCACGTCGCACAGCGCGACAATGTTCTCGCCGGCGAACTGGCCGACGTCGCTGGCCCCCATGCCGCCGATACCAATGCAGGCGATGTTGAGCTTCTCGCTGGGCGCGACGTGGTTCGGTCCGCCCAGGACATGACGCGGAACCACGGTGAACGCCGCCACTGCCGCCGCACCCCCGAGAAACCGCCGTCTGGTGATTCGTCCATCTTTCATCGTAGCTATCCTTCAACTGGGTGAGTGATTGGATCTCGTTGGCTTACAGTGTCCAGCCTTCGCGATATTCCTTGGTCAGATACTTATTCGCTTCCGGGACATTGGAGAACTCGTACTTGTCGGCATCCCAGAGCAGTTTCGTTCCCAGATACTTGTCCGCCTTCAGTTCCGGGCGCAGGGCGATGTTGCCCATCAGCACGACCTGTGCCAGCAGGCCCGCATGGTCCGGGAAGTTCGAGCCGGCGGGCTTGCCGCCCTTGCACGCCTGAATCCACTCGACGTAATGACCGGGCGAACGCTCGAGCTTCTGGGGCGGCTTGCCATAGTCCTTCTGCCGAGACTCCGGCAACAGGCGGCCGCCATACAGCTTGCCCTTGTCGCCGATATAGAGCGCGCCGTTGGTGTCCCAGTGACGACCATCCCCCAACTCTTTCGGCCGAGGCGGCTTCATTCCGCCGTCGTACCAGTGCAGAGTAACGGGGGCGAGGTCACCACGGGCGGGGAATTCGTACGTCACGCGGGAGGCGACGGGGTACGTCTGATCGTTGACGAGGGTGCAGCAGGCCTCCACGCTCGTCGGATATCCCAGCTTCAAGGCGCGGAACACCGGATCGATGCTGTGGCAGCCGATGTCTCCGAGCGCTCCGGTGCCGAAATCCCACCAGCCCCGCCAGACGAACGGGTGATAGACCCTTTGCACATACGGACGCATCGGGGCCGGACCGATCAGGAGGTTCCACTTGAGGGTATCGGGGACGGAATCGTTGCCCTGCGGCCGATCCACCCCCTGCGGCCAGTACCACTTGTTGGTCCCGTTCAGCGGCCGGTCTGTCCAAATGTGAACCTCGCGCACCTGGCCGATGGCGCCGTCCCAGATCGTTTCGCACAGTAAACGAGTCCCTTCGGAGGCCTGGCCCTGGTTGCCCATCTGGGTCGCGACACCCGCCTGGCGGGCGGCGTCCGCCAGCATCCTGGCTTCCAGCACGGTATGGGTCAGCGGCTTTTCGCAATACACGTGCTTGCCCCGTTTGATCGCCGCCAACGAGACCGGCGCGTGCATGTGATCGGGCGTGCCGACAACCACCGCGTCGATGTTCTTGTCTTCCTTGTCGAGCATCTCGCGGAAGTCGTAGTATTTCCTGGCGTCGGGATAGCGCCGGAACGTTCCCGCCGCATGCCGCCAGTCCACATCGCACAATGCAACGATGTTCTCGCTCTCCATGTTCCTCAGATCGCTGCCGCCCTGTCCACCGATGCCGACGCCTGCAATGTTCAGCTTCTCGCTGGGAGGCGTGTTGTTCGGCCCGCCCAGCACGTGGCGCGGAACCACCGTGAACGCCCCAATGGCCGCTGCGGCACCCATGAAATCACGCCGAGATAATGCCTTGTCTTTCACAATACTACTCCTCATTCTGATGATTGCGCCATAGACGATTCTGTTACAGCAGCGATCCACCGGGGCCTACAGTGCCCATCCATGACGGTATTCGTCGCGGATGTACTTGTTGGCCTCCGGCAGGTTGGTGATCCGCATGTTCGGGCCGTCGCAATGGAGCTTGAGCCCTTTCTCGTACAACTGCTTCTCCATTCGCAGGGCAATATTGCCGTAGAGGACCACTTCGGTCAGCGGCCCCGCCCAGTCGAAATTCGCGCGGGCCGCCGGACCGCCTTTGCATGCAATCAGCCACTCTTTGTGGTGTCCGGGCGAGCGCTCGATCCGCTGCGGGGGCTTGCCGTACTCGCGCATCCGCGCCTCGGGAATCAGGCGATAGCCCAGCATCTTGCCCTTGTCCCCGATGAAGAGGTTGTCGTCGGCCTCGCCGAACTTGCGTCCCTCCTCCAGCTCCGCCGGTCGCTGGGGCATCAGCCCGCCATCGTACCAGGTCAGAGTCAGGGGCGGGAAACCCTCCCGCGCGGGAAACTCGAAGCGGACAATCGACGCCTTGGGAGCGGTTTCCTCTTTCACGGCGGCTCCCTCATCCATGTTGCTGGAGCAGGCCTCCACCGTCGTCGGATACCCGAGCCTCAACGCACGGAAGACCGGGTCGAGCTGATGGCAGCCAATGTCGCCAAGCACGCCTGTGCCAAAATCCCACCAGCTTCGCCAATGGAAGGGCAGATACGCAGGATGATATGGACGATATCTCGCCGGCCCCAGCCACAAATCCCAGTTCAGCGTGGCGGGCACCTGCGGCGTGTCCTTCGGCCGTTCGATCCCGCGCGCCGAGATGGGCCGGTTGCACCACGCGTGCACTTCGCGGACTGCGCCGATCGCGCCGTCCCAGAGGATCTCCGAGACGAGCCGATTGGTCTCCGTCGCCTGGCCCTGGTTGCCGAGCTGCGTGGCGACGCCGGCTTCGCGGGCCGCCTCGGCAAGCTGGCGGCATTCCCAGATCGAGTGGGCCAATGGCTTCTCACAATAGACGTGCTTGCCGCGTCTAATGGCCGCCATGGCGATCACGGCGTGCGTGTGGTCCGGTGTGGCGATCACGACCGCGTCGATGTCCTTCTGCTCGTCGAGCATCGTGCGGAAATCGCGCCATTTGCGCGCCTTGGGATACTTCGCAAACACCCTGCCTGCGTAGGCCTCATCGACGTCGCACAGCGCAACGATGTTCTCGCTGCCGACCTCATCGAGATCGCCTTCGCCGCGCCCGCCGATGCCGATGCCGGCGATGTTGAGCTTCTCGCTGGGCGGCACATGACCAGGCCCACCCAGCACATGGCGGGGAACAATCGTCAATGCCGCCAGACCGGCCGCCGTCCCAATCATGCAACGACGAGACATCAGAGAAGGCGCTCCGGCGCCCTCGGCACGACCCGGGGAGTTGCCACCGGCGTTCGCGCCAACGGTCGTAGGCATTTGCATGATCGGTCTCCTTGCGACATGGCTCCTGCGATGGCTGTCCCACAGGGGTCGTGTCTTGCCGTGAATCGACCAGCCGCCTACATGATGCTGTAGCCGGCACGATAGAACTTCGTGATGTAGTTGTCCGCCTCGGGGCAGTTGGGCGAGCGCAAGGCCTTGGCGTCCCACTCGACGCGCTTCTGCAGACGCACCGCCAAGTTGCCCACGAGCAGCGCCTCGGTGAACGGACCGGCGTACCAGAAACCGCTCCTGGCGTCCTCTGGCTTGCCCGCCTTGCAGGCGTCGATCCATTCCTTGTGATGGCCGCTCGAGCGAGGCAGCGTCTGCGGAGGCTTGCCATATTCCTTCATGCGCACTTCGGGAATCAGCCTGGGCACCCCGGCGTGACTTCCCCCGAGCAGCTTGCCCTTGTCGCCGATGAACAGAATCCCGTTGTCACCGAGCCGGCGTCCCTCTTCGAGATCGTCCGGACGCGGCGGCAGCTTCGAGCCGTCGTGCCAGGTCATCCGGATCGCCGGACGATTGCCCCGGGCAGGAAATTCGAAGCGGATGATATTCCAGATCGGAAGCGTCTCATCGTTGACCCCGCTGGTCTCCGCCTCCACGGCGGTCGGCGCATCGAGGTCCAGGGCAAAGAAGGCCGGATCGGCATTATGAACCGCCATGTCGCCGATGGCGCCGCAGCCGAAATCCCACCAGCCGCGCCAGTTGAACGGAACGTAGGTGGCCTCGCCGCCTCGACCGTTGGGGAACTTCGCGTAAGGCCGCCACTTGGCGGGGCCAAGCCACAGGTCCCAGTCCAGATGCTCGGGCACCGGGATGGTCTGCGTCGGGCGACCAATGCCTTGCGGCCACCAGGGACGTTCGGCTGTGCCCGCTCGGTCGCTCCAGACATGGACCTCGCGGACCGTTCCGATCGCGCCGTCTTCGATGAACTCGCGGTAGAGCCGAAGGCCCTCGCCGGCGTGGCCCTGGTTGCCCATCTGCGTGACGACACCCGTCTCTTTCGCCACCTGCGTCATCCGCCGGGCCTCGTAGATCGTATGGGCCATCGGCTTTTCGCAGTAGACGTGCTTGCCCATCTTCATCGCCATGATCGCCGCCGGAGCGTGGATGTGGTCGGGCGCGCCGATAACGACCGCGTCGATGTTCCTGGCCTCCTTTTCGAGCATCACGCGGAAATCGCGGTAGATTTTCGCATTCGGATACCGCTTGATCGTCCCACTGGCCCGATTCAGATCGACGTCGCAGAGAAACGCGATGTTCTCGCTGCTGACGGCGTTGATGTCGCTGCCGCCTTGTCCACCGACGCCGATACCGGCGATATTCAGCTTGTTGTTGGCGGAGTCCCCGCCGGCCTGACCCAGCACCCGCTTGGGAACATAGGTGAAAGCCGCCACCACAGCCGCCGCCCCCATGAAATGCCGCCTCGACAGGCTCAGGTCCGAGGTCCCCGCCTTCCTGCCGCCGCTTGAATTCGTCATGGAACACCTCGCATTCTGGCAAAGGTGCTGCACGTCGGTGTCAACGTGCAGCACCCATCGTAGCAAAGCGTGTGTGTCAAGCCAGTTAGACCTTCATCTCCAACGGACCCCAACCCGCACGTGGCTCGCGCCAGGCCAAATCGTTGATGGCCGGATCGCTGGTGATCTCGCCGGCTTCATTGAGCTCGAGCTTCTTGCCCGCGCGAGCGCAAAGGTTGCCGAGCTGGATGTTGGCGGCCATGGGACCAGAGTAGCTGAAGTTCGACTGGCTGAACTCGCGCGGCTTCTCGCCCCGGCAGGCCATAAAGAACTCCTTGTGATGGCCGGGAGACCGTTCGAGCAGTTGCGGCGGGCGACCGAACTCCTTGCGCCGGGCCTCGGGAATAATCATCGGGGTTTCCCAGTAATCGCCGATCACCAGCATCTTGCCCTTGGAGCCAATGATCAGGTTGCCGGTCCTGGGCAATTCGCGGCCATCGACCTCGAGTTCCTCCGGGGTGTCCGGCATGAAGGGCTTGCCGTTGCCGTCCACGCCCTCGTACCAGAAGGTCTTGAACCCCGGCCGGCCGTCTTTGGCGCGGTAGGTGTTCTTGACCACCATCCCAGCGGGCCATTGATCCTTGACGGGCCCGGTCATGATAAACGGCTCGGCGGTGGCGGCGTAGCCCGGGTTCATGATCGAATAGATCCCGTCGGTCGTGTGACAGGCCATGTCGCCCAGAGCCCCGGAGCCGAAGTCGACCACGCCGCGCCAGTTGAACGAATGGTAGACGCCCTTCTTGTAAGGACGCATCGCCGCCGGGCCGATCCAGGCCTCCCAGTTCAGCGTATCAGGGATCGGATCCGACCCTTCCGGACGGTCCCCGCCTTGGGGCCAGATCGGGCGATTCGTCCAGGTATGGAACTCCTTGACGTCACCGACGGCGCCGGCCTTGATGTACTCGTATGCCAGCCGCCAGCCGTTCCCGGCATGGCCCTGGTTGCCCTGCTGCGTGACGACCTTGGGGTTCTTGGCGTAAGCGGCCGCCAGGAGCTGCGCCTCGCGGACCGACCAGGTCAGCGGCTTCTCGGTGTAGCAGTGAATGCCCATCGACACGGCGGTCATTGTCGGCGCGAAATGACTGTGGTCGGGCGTCGCCACGAAGACCACGTCAAGGTTCTTCCCGTGGTTCTCGAAGACCTTCCGCCAGTCCGTATACCCCTTCGCCTGTCCCCAACCGTCCTTCTCCAACACACCACCCCAGCGGGTCTTGTCGGTTTCGGCGAAGGCGATACACTGACAGCCTTCTCCGTGCGCGGCGCCGGTGTGGGACCCGGCCTGCCCACCAACGGCAATGAACCCTACCTGGAGTTTCTCATTGAGCCCCTGGGCCCGGATGAGGCTCGGGAAACCAATCGCAGATACCGCTCCGAGCGCGGCGGTGCGTTTGACAAACTGACGACGTGTGATGTTCGACATGAGCCTGGCTCCTTAACTCACAGTGAATGAAAGAATCGACCTTCTGCTACATTTCGTATTTCACTCAGACCTTCATCTCCAACGGCCCCCACCCTGCGCGCGGTTCGCGCCACGCCAGAGCGTTGATGGCGGGGTCACTGGTGATCTCGCCGGCTTCATTGAGTTCGAGCTTCTTGCCCGCACGGGCACAGAGGTTGCCGAGCTGAATGTTGGCAGCCATGGGCCCGGAGTAGCCGAAGTTGGACTGGCTGAACTCGCGCGGCTTCTCGCCCCGGCAGGCCATGAAGAACTCCTTGTGATGGCCGGGAGAGCGTTCGAGCAGTTGCGGCGGACGGCCGAACTCCTTGCGCCGACTTTCGGGAATAATCAATGGGGTTTCCCAGTAATCGCCGTTGACCAGCATCTTGCCCTTGGAGCCGATGATCAGATTGCCCGTTCTCGGCAGCTTGCGTCCATCAATCTCGAGTTCCTCGGGGGTATCCGGCATGAAGGGCCTGCCGTTGCCGTCCACGCCCTCGTACCAGAAGGTCTTGAACCCGGGCCGGCCGTCTTTGGCGCGGTAAGTGCTCTTGACCACCATCCCCGCCGGCCACATGTCCTTGACCGGACCGGTCATGATGAACGGCTCGGCGGTGGCTGCATAGCCCGGATTCATGATCGAATAAATTCCGTCGGTCGTGTGACAGGCCATGTCGCCCAACGCGCCGGAGCCGAAATCGACGAAACCACGCCAGGCGAAATCATGGTAGGTTCTGTCGCCCTTGTACGGACGCATCGGGGCCGGGCCGATCCACGCTTCCCAGTCCAGGTTCTCAGGGACGGGATCCGACCCTTGCGGACGATCGCCGCCCTGCGGCCAAATCGGGCGGTTCGTCCAGGTGTGGAACTCCTTGATGTCGCCGACCGCGCCGGCCTTGACGTATTCGTATGCCAGCCGCCAGCCATTGCCGCCATGGCCTTGGTTGCCCTGCTGGGTGACGACCTTGGGATTCTTGGCGTACGCAGCCGCCAGTAGTTGCGCCTCGCGAACCGACCAGGTCAGGGGCTTCTCGGTGTAGCAGTGAATGCCCATCGACACGGCGGTCATCGACGGGGCAAAATGGGTGTGATCCGGCGTCGCAACGAACACCACGTCGAGGTTCTTTCCATGGTTCTCGAAGACCTTGCGCCAATCGGTGTAGCCCTTGGCCTGCCCCCATCCTTTCCTTTCCAGTACGCCGCCCCAGCGGCCCTTATCGACTTCGGCAAAAGCGATGCACTGGCAGCCTTCGCCGTGCGCGGCTTCCGTATGGGCCCCGGCCCGTCCGCCGACGGCAATGAATCCCACCTGGAGCTTCTCGTTGAGCCCCTGGGCCCGAATGAGGCTCGGGAAACCGATCGCGGATACCGCTCCGAACGCAGCCGTGCGTTTGACAAACTGACGACGTGTGAGATTCGACATGAGCTTGGCTCCTTACCTTCTGGTGAATAATAGACTCGACACTTATGTTACAAAGACCACCCCTCGCGGAACGCCGGACGCACGTAGGCGTTGGCTTCCTCGTCGTTGGTGACCTTCATGTTCTCGCCGTCCCATTCGAGCTTCTTGCCCGGATTCAGCACGGCCAGGTTGCCCATCACCACGGTCTCGGTAAATGGACCGGAGTAATCGAAATGGGAGCTGGCGGACGGACCGCCTTTGCACGCGCGAATCCAATCCTGCTCGTGGCCCCCCGGGCCATTCTCGATGCGAGGAATGCTCTTGGCCGGTCGCACATAGGCCCGCATCTTCGTCTCGGGAATGATCCGCGCGTTCTCGCTGTAGGTCCCGCACATGATCTTGCCCTTGGTGCCGACGAAGATCGATCCGCTTTCGGGAATCTTGCGTCCGGGTTCGAGATCGTCGGGCCGCTGTGGCAGGATACCACCGTCGTACCAGTGCAGCTTCACCGGGACCATTCCCTCGCGGGCCGGGAACTGATAGTGCACGACTTCCGCCGTCGGATAGGTCTCCTTGTTCTCAAATCGCGTCCACATCGTCGGCACTTCGTACGAGTGGCTGGCCTCCACGCTGACGGGATACTTGAGCTTCAGCGACCAGAAGGCGGCGTCCATCACGTGACAGCCCATGTCGCCCAGCGCCCCGGCGCCAAAGTCGATCCATGCGCGCCAGTTGAACGGCAGATAGGTCGGGTGATACGGCCGCATCGGCGACGGACCGACCCAGAGGTCCCAATTCAGCGTATCGGGCACGGGCGGGGTGTCCTTCGGACGATCCAGGCCCTGCGGCCACACCGGACGATTCGTCCAGCAATGCACTTCGTGAACGTCGCCGATCGCGCCGTCCCAGATCCACTCGCAGAGCATCCGAACCTCTTCGCTCGAATGGCCCTGGTTGCCCATCTGCGTGGCGACCTTGTACTTCCGCGCCGCTTCGGTCAGCATGCGCGCTTCATACACGCTTCGCGTCAGCGGCTTCTGTACGTAGACGTGTTTGCCCCGCTGCATCGCCGCCATGGCCACCACCGCGTGGGTGTGGTCGGGCGTGGCCACGATCACCGCGTCGATGTCCTTCTGCTCGTCGAGCATCTTGCGGTAGTCTTTCCAGGTTCTGGCCTTGGGATATCGCTTGAACACCTCGGCCGAATACGTCCAGTCCACATCGCAGAGCGCAACGATGTTCTCGCTCTCGCAGGCGCGGATGTTGTTCTGCCCCATGCCGCCGATCCCGACGCCCGCGATGTTGAGCTTCTCACTCGGCGGCGTATGGCCGGGGCCACCCAGGACCTGTCGCGGCACGAACGTCACCGCAGCCATCGCCGCGGCGGCCGTCCCCATGAAATCGCGACGGGACAACCTGCCGCTGTGCCCCTCTGCCGTTGCCTTCTTCATTCCCTGATCCCTTTCCGGACAATTCGCTCGGCAATCGAGTACGCTGTCCCCATCAGAACACCACACAGGCTCGGTCATCCGCCGAGATGACGGCCATCTCCCTTACGGGGTTGCGGCCCCATCGATCATCCCCTGCGCCTGCTCGCGCAGCGTCTGATTCTTCGTATTCCTGACCACTCTGGCAAGCAACTCACGGCACTCCTGCCGATGGACCTCCTGGATCTTCTCCGCAATCCTGACGACGGCCGACTCGGCCTCCACTTGCAGTGCGGTATCATCCAGATACTGCGCAGCCATTTGCAGAGCCGGCAGGGTCCCGGCCCCCCCCAGACCGGCGAGCACGCGTTTCTTCTCGATGGCGTTGGGAGCCAACTCCATCGCCTTGGCGTACAGCGCGACCGTCTCTTGGGCCGACCGGTCACTCGGGGCATCGAGCAAACGGACGAACCCCCGCAACGACAGGACCTTGTGCACGGGGTTGTCGCTGGTCTGCACCACCTGAAGCAGGTCGCCGACCGGTTCCGGCGTCGGCCAATCCGACAGGGCGCGAATCGCCGCGTCCCGAAGCTCCGCCTCCGGATCGGTCATGGCCGCACGCAGGGCCGGCAGCGCGCTGTTGTCACCGATCCGACCGAGCATGCGAAGCAGCGACGCCCGATCGCTGGCCTTCTTGGTGTTGGGCAGCACCGCCAAGACGGAAGCCGCACGCCCACTTGGGTCTTCGATCTTGCGGGCGACAGCAGCCACAGTCCGCTCGCCTTCGTTGCGATCCGACTCGCCCGCCAGAGTCAGCGTCAGATCGATCAGGGCCGGCAGAGTCTTCGGATCGGCGACAATCCTCAAGACCTTCAGCGACTCCAACCGGACCTTCCGATCGCTGTCGCCGGCCGCCTGCAGAAGAGAGGGCACTCCGTCAACAATGTTGCGTTCGCCGACCGCGCGGATCAGTTCGACTCTGACCGCCGCGTCGGCCGTCTTCAGACCATCGAGAATCCTGGCGTTTACGTCGGGCCCGCGCAGTCGATAGAGACTGTCTCTGGCGGCCTTCTGCTCCTGCCCGCCACTGCGAGCGGCCCGTTGCGCCAGCATGGAAATCTGCTCGGCCCCCCCCAACTGGCTGACGGCCCGTAAGGCGGCGATGCGCACCGATTCATCCTGGGCCCCGGCTGCCTCGCTGACCGCCGGCAGCGCTGTTGCGTCGCCGCGGTCCGCCAGAGTCGAGAGCAACTGGACCTGGACCGCCGGCGACAGCTTGGGGAGTTCCTCGGCCAGGGACCGGGTAATCGCCTCACCCGGGATATCCCGCACGATGGCGATGGCGCCGGCCTGCCGCTGAGGATCGCCGCTGCGAAGCTCGTCGATCACCAGATCGATCACCTCCTGGTGTGCATCGGCCGCCGCCGCGCCGTGCGGCGCCGCCAGCGTAGCCACAACGACCAGAACCAGCACTGCGCCGTTTCTCTTCAAAGACAACCTCATCTATACCACCCTGAATCGAGATCGGGATTCCATTCGTGCGCTGCGACGCCTGAGGCGGTGCCTCTCGGCCCAACCTCAGGCGAGAGTGTCATTCGTGACTACCTGTTCGGGCTGCTGGCGGCGTTGAGCATCCCGCGCAGAGCGGCGGTCCGAATCAGTTGCGGCACACCCGCCTTGTTCAGCTCACGATACATCTTCAGCGCACTGGCCCTGTCGCCTTCGACCACCATCTGGTCGGCACACCGCAGGCACGCGTCATAGGCGACCATCTTCAGTCTGTCGGGCGCGCTGTCCTTGACCTTGTCGAGCACGGCAGCCGCATCGGCGCCGCCGATCTTGCCCAGAGCGCTGATCGCCCCACCGGCCAGCAGCGGATCGGACGCAGTCGCCAGCTTGCCGACCTCACCGGCCGCACCGCGACAGCCGCGCTCGCCCAGCGAGTTGACGATCCCGACCTTGGCTTTGCCCTCGGCCTTGGGAAGGGCCTCGAGCAGCGCCTTGTCGGACGCATCGCCCGGGATGCGCTCCAGCGCGTATCGCGCCATGTCGGAAAGCTTCTCATCGGTGAGCATGGACGCCAGCACCGGCACGGACTGGTCGGTCCCGATGATGCTCAGTTCGCGGCAAACGTATTGCTTGCCCGCGTACTTCGCATCGGATTGCAGCACGCTCAGAAGGCCCTTTTCAATAGCCTTCAACTCGTCCGTCTTGCCATACGCCTGGCGGATCTTGTCGCTCAGCGTCGTCAGCGCCTCGCGGCTGTCCCCGAAGTCGTATGCCTTGACCTTCGCCAACAACTGGTCCATCTCGGAACCCGCTCCGGCGCCGGCGGCCGGCTTTGGCGTCGTATCGACCTTGAGGTCCCCGGCGGCGAACTGAATGCCGAGCAGCAGATGTTCGAGGATCGTCGGATTCATGTAGACCGGGTCGTTGTGCCCCAGCGAACAGTAGAACATGCGGCCCTTGCCCCAATCCTTGATCCACGTAATGCCGGTGTCCTCGTCTCCCTCGCGCACGCCCTTGGTGTTCCGCGTCGTTTCGTCGCTCAGGTCCAGGCTCATCAGAACGAGTTGCTTTTCGCGCGAATACAGCGGCGGATCGGTGCGGTAGATCTCATCACTGAGTTTGAAGCCTTCGCCCTTGAACGGCGCCATCAGCGGATGATCGGGATGATCGATCTTGAAGGCCCAGGTCCCGGGGGCATTCCAGGGATGGCCGGTGAACTTGTTGCCCATCATCTCCATGCCTTCGGGCCATTCGTAGAAATTATCGGCGGCGGCGTGGAGGCCGACGAGTCCCTTTCCGCTCTTGACGAAGTCCATCAGGGCCTCGCATCGCTCCGGCGTGGTCTCGGGATTGAACTTCAGGCTCGTCGAGTTGTTCAGACAGATGATGTCGAACTCTTTGAGTTTGTCGGCCGTGAACACCGAGTAATCGTCCGTGACGTGCGTCACCTCGAACGCCCCGGTCTTCTCGCCCATGATCTCCAGCGCCTTGTTCGCCACCGGGATCACCGTATGGAAGAAGGTTTCGCACCGCCAGAATACGAGCATCTTGCGGGGCTTCTCGGGGGCCACGGCCGCCTTGGTCGGCATGGCCGCTGTAATCCTGGCGATCTCCTCGTCCTTCAACTGCCGCAATTCCTTCGGCGACTGCGCCCACAGCGGACCCGCCAGCATCGCGACACAAAAACCGGCCATCAATACGGCGGCGATACCCTTCGATCGAATCATGTCAGCTCCTTTCTTCAAAAGTTTGAAGTTTGACGTTTGAGGTTTGAAGCGAAGAGGACGGCACGTGTACGGACCCTGCAACTTCACACTTCAAACTCGACACTTCAAACTCCATTACAGATGCCACGGGGCCCGCATCGGGCGCGACAGCATCCGATTGGCCTCGGGGTCGTTCACAAACTCTTCTTTGTCCGGATTCCAATGCAGCTTGCGTTCCAGCCGCATGGCGATCTCGCCCAGCAGGCCCACGCTAATCGAGCGATGAGCCACCTCGATGGGCGCGATCGTCTTCTGGCGGGACTTCACGCAATCGAGAAAATTCTGTTGATGGTCGCGGCTCTCGTACAGTCGCATCTCGCCGGGACCGATCTTCTCATTCCACAGCTCCGCCGGGTTCGTCGCCTGCCGGCCGCGATCCACGTGGACCCAGCCTTTCTCGCCATACCACACGGTCCCCATGCCCTTGGGCACGAGCCTGTCGCTGGCAACGACCATCTCGACGCCGTTGGCGTACTTGCACGTGAACTTGTACTCGGTCGGCACATCGTAGATGCCGTCTTTCGGGAAGACGCCTTCGCCCTCGATCTCCACCGGCCCGGTGTCTTCGAGGCCCAGGCCCCAGTGGGCGATGTCGATGTGATGGCCCGCCCAGTCGGTGAGCTGACCGCCGGAGTAATCCATGATCCAGCGCCAATCCCAGTGGGAAACCCCACGGAACGGCACCCACGGAGCCGGCCCCAGCCAGAAATCCCAGTCCAGGTTCTCCGGCACGGGCTGCACTGCCTTGACCTCGCCGCCGCCACCGGTCGGCAGACCCACTTCCACGCGCGTGACCTTGCCGATCCGCCCGTTGCGAACCAGCTCGCACGCGTGGTGGAAGTTCCCTTGCGAGCGCTGCCAGCTTCCGGTCTGCCAGATCCGGTCGTAGCGATGGACGGCCTCAACCATTCTCTTGCCTTCGGCAATCGTCCGCGCCAGCGGCTTTTCGCCATACATATCTTTGCCGGCACGGGCCGCCATGATGACCGGGATGGAATGCCAGTGGTCCGGCAGCGCCAACGACAGGGCGTCGATGTCGTCCCGGGCGATCAGCTCGCGAAAGTCGTGGTAGGCCGCACAGTCGCTGTTGCCGTATTTGTCATCGACCCGCTTCTTGGCACCGTCACGATGTCCCTTGTCCACGTCGCAGACCGCCAGCACCCTCGCATCGCCCTTGTTGAGGAAGCCGTTCATGTTGCCGCTGCCCTGCGAGCCGACACCGATGCACCCCATGGTGATCTTCCCGCTCGGCGCCCCGGCGCCGAACACCGACGACGGGACGATGTACGGAAACGCCACCGCACCGGCAGCCGTCCCCAGGAATCGACGACGTGACACGCCTCTTTTTGTCATACACTTCGCTCCTCACATGCGCCGCAAGATGCGGCAGACTCCACGCCTTGGATCAAAGATGCCACGGACCGCGATACCCTCGCGACAGAAGGCGGTTGGCTTCGTCGTCGCCGACGAACACCTCCCGATCCGGGTCCCATTTCAGCGGCCGCTGAAGCTGGTATGCGATATTGCCCAGGTGGCAGACCGTCACAGAACGACACCCGGTCTCAATATCGCAGATCGGCCGGGTGCGCTTGCGAATCGCATCGAGCCAGTCCACGTAGTGGTTGTTGCATTCGTACAGGTGAATCTCATCCGCTCGAAGCTTGACGTCTTTCAGCTCATCGGGCCAGGTCTTCAGGTGACCGCGGTTGGTCTCGACCTTGCCCTCGGTGCCGGCGAACAACACGCCGTTGGCGTTGTCACGGACCATCGTCACGCCATTGGCGTACTTGTACGTAAGCACCTTGTAGTCCTTGCCGTCCGGCGGAATGATCTCCACGGGGCCGCTCTCGTCCATCCCCAGGCCCCACTGCGCGATGTCGAAGTGGTGCGCGCCCCAGTCGGTCATGCCGCCGCCGCCGAATGCACTGTGGTTGCGCCAGTTCGGGAACCCGTCAAAGCTGATGTTCGGCGAGAGTTCCTCATTGTACGGCCGCCACAGCACCGGTCCCAGCCACATGTCCCAGTCGAGATAGTCCGGCACGGGCTGCGCCGGCAGCGGCCGATCGCCGGGCGGGCCGCCAACGCCCACCGTGATGTGCTGAAGCTGTCCGATATAGCCGTTGCGGACCAACTCGCAGCCCAGACGGAAATGCCAGTCGGACCGCTGCATGCTGCCGGTCTGGAACACGCGGTCGTACTTTCGCACCGCGTTGACCATCACCCGCGCCTCGGCCACCGTCTGCGACAGCGGCTTCTCACAGTAGATGTCCTTGCCCGCCTTGCACGAATCGATGACGTGGATGGCGTGCCAATGGTCGGGCGTCGAGATCACCACGGCGTCGATGTCGCTGCGGGCCAGCAGATCGCGGAAATCGCCATAGGTATCGCAGCCTTTATAGGACCGGCCGCTCCTGCCGGCGTAATGGTCCTCGATCATCTTCTTGTTGCGCGCCAGCTTCAGCGTGTCCACGTCGCACGCGGCCACCACATGGGTGCCCGCCGAGTTCAGGAACGACCGCGTCAGGTGCTGGCTCTGCTTGCCGCAGCCGATGAATCCCAGCGCGATCCGCTCGCTGGGCGGTGTCTGGCCCCCCTGGGCAAACACCGATGACGGCACCACATACGGAAACGCCATCGCTGCCACAGCAGTGCCCGCCGTCTTCCGGATGAAACCACGCCGATCCATACGCACATTTGTCATTGAACTGCCCTCGTCTTTCGATGAACCCTGCGGACGCCGCCGGCGCCATGTCGCGCAGGCCCGCGTGAATGTGACACTGGATCGGCAGGGCCGCTTCGGTCTCGGGCTGGAAACAAAATCGGTGCCATAACCACCCTCCCAACGGATTGGCGCCATACCCCACCGCGCCGGATGCTCATGCTGCTTCTCCTGCAACCGTCAGAGCCCGGACCCTTGAGAGGTCCGGGCCCTGCGGAAGTCGGTCGTGACTATTTATCAAACTGTGCGTCAAAGGCAATCGCCGACGGCTTGAAATCGAACTTCTTGACCGCGGCGCACGACTCTTCGGCCCCGTGCTCGCGATCCATCCGGCTGTCTTCCCACTCGATCGACAGCGGACCCTGATAGCCGATGTCATTCAGCGCCACGATGATCTCCTCGAAGTTGATGTCACCGTGCCCGATCGAACGGAAGTCCCAGTACCGACGCGGATCGGCGAATTCCGTGTGGCCGCCGAAAACGCCGACCGTGCCGTCCCCATGGCCCCACCAGACGTCCTTCATGTGAGCGTGGAAGATGCGGTCGGAGAAGGTGCGGATGAACTTGACATAGTCCACGCCCTGGTAGCCGAAGTGGCTGGGGTCGTAGTTGAAGCCGAAGCACTCGTGCCCCTTGACCGCGTCGATGGCCCGCTGGGCCGAGGCGATGTCGAAAGCGATCTCGGTGGGATGGACTTCCAGCGCAAACTTGATCCCCTCGGCTTTGAATACGTCGAGGATCGGCGTGAAACGCTTGGCGAAGTCGTCGTAGCCAGCCTGGATCATCGCCGGCGATGCCGGGGGGAACGAGTACAGAAGGTGCCAGATGGAACTGCCGGTGAAGCCGTTGACCACCTTGACGCCGAGCTTCTTGGCCGCCTTGGCCGCGTCGATCATCCTCTCGGCGGCGCGTTTCTTGACGCCCTCGGGTTCGCCGTTGCCCCAGATCTTCGGACCGGCGAATCCCTTGTGACGCTCGTCGATGTTGTCACAGATGCATTGCCCTATCAGGTGGTTTGAGATGGCAAACACTTTGAGCCCGTACTTGTCCAACAGGGCCCGCTTGGCTTTGCAGTAGCCGTCGTCGGCCAGGGCCTTGTCCACCTCGAAGTGGTCGCCCCAGCAGGCCAGCTCCAGCCCATCGTATCCCCAGCCGGCCGCCTTCTTGGCCAGCGTCTCCAGCGGCAGGTCCGCCCATTGCCCGGTGAAAAGTGTGACAGGTCTAGCCATCTCGTAACCTCCTTTTGCAGTTCAGTTTGAAGACCTTTCCAAAGCGATTCCTTTCTCCGGGAAAGAACGCTTACAGTTGTCCCATTATTGCCGCTACATTGGTCGCGAGCCTCTTGACGTGCGCGTCTTGCGTTGCCGAACTGAAGTTGTAGTCATGAAAGGCACTGATCCTCCCAGGCCGTCTTAAAGGTTCCTCATTATACCGGCCTGCCAGAGCGTGGCAAACGCAATTTCCAGCCAAATCCCACTTCGCCAACGGCCCATAAAATCTACCGAACATGTGTTATTTTGAGCACATAGGCGTGTTGGCAGGGCACTTCGTCGATGGACAGAGCCGGGACTTGAACCACCACATTGCGACCGGACCGACGCCACTCGACAGATTGCGCCACGCCCAGCATCGTTACATTCGTGTTCGGCGAAACCTCCACATCTTCAATCACCAACTCCGATTTCGGCCAGCGAGGCGTGATCGCATACAACGCATCGCCTTTTGTTGTGAAGAAACACTCAATAACTGCCTTGTCGCCCGTCGGTGGCCTCGTCAGCTCGGCGATATCGTACTTGGCCTTGTACTCCTGCCCATAGCCGACTTCCGGCCGCTTGCCTTCGGTCCATTGGATGGTCTTCTTCCAATTTTGCGTGCCGTAGATGGCCTCGCCGTTGACCTTGAGCCAGTCGCCGATCTGGATCAGGCGTTCTTCCATGATGACCGGGATCGTGCCGTCGCCGTCCGGGCCGATGTCCAGCAGCAAATTGCCGCCGCGACTGACGATGTCGATCAGCATTAAGATCAGGTCCCGTGCGGACTTGTAGTCGGAAAGGGACTCGGTCCGGCTGTACCCGAACGAGTGCGCCATGCCGCGACATTCCTCCCACGCATGCGTCCCGCTGGCCAGCCCGGCCCCATACTCGGTCGTCCAGTAGCCGCCGTGCTTGT
>Ga0265295_1003199_pt1 | contig 24413 bp, 14 predicted proteins | sample Munlansysbiofilm_FD_192503 | JGI IMG/M metagenome (GOLD analysis project Ga0265295, IMG submission 192503) | Leachate microbial communities from a municipal landfill in Southern Ontario, Canada - Methane capture system biofilm | ecosystem: Engineered > Solid waste > Landfill > Unclassified ... | reverse complement strand
AGGGCTCCATCGCCATCGCCGGGGCGCTGGTGCAGTGGCTGCGCGACAATCTGCAGATGTTCTCCTCGGCTCCGGAGATAGAAACCCTGGCCAGAAAGGTCGAGGACACGGGCGGCATGTACATCGTTCCGGCCTTCTCCGGTCTCTACGCCCCCTACTGGCGTCCCGACGCACGCGGCGTCATGGTCGGCCTGACCCGCTACATCAACCGCAACCATTTCGCGCGGGCCGTGCTTGAAGCCACCGCCTACCAGGCCAAGGACATCGTGCTGGCCATGAACAAGGATTCGGGAGTTGAGCTTAAAACACTCAAGGCCGACGGCGGGATGGTCTACAACGAACTGCTGATGCAGTTCCAGGCCGACATCCTGAACGTCCCGGTCATCCGCCCCAAGGTGGCCGAAACCACCTGTCTCGGCGCGGCCTACGCGGCGGGCATCGCCTCGGGCTTCTGGTCCGGACGCGAGGAACTGTACAATAACTGGGAAGAGGACAAGCGCTGGATTCCGGACATGGCCGAAGAAAAACGCGCCGAATTGTTCGCGGGCTGGCAAAAGGCCGTGACCAGGACGTTCGATTGGGTGGATTAGGAATTTGTGGGTCTGGGCGGGGAGGCGTTGGGAATGGCGCGCGGGTGGCGCGGGGGGAGGGCAAAAAATTTTTTGCCCCTACGGTGTTTTGCATTCCTTGCAGGTGGTGACGATGAAACGCTTTTGCAGCACCAACCCCGTGTCCGTTCTGAAGAACAGCTTGCGCCCGCCGTTGCCGCCGAGACTGGAGGCGCTGACCGTCACGCCTTCGTCGGCCAGGACTTCCATGGCGACCTTGACGTTGCGGTTTCCGGCCGAGGCGTCGCAATTCTGATGCAGCGGCGAGGCCCCGCCAAAAACCTTGCATTCGAGGCTTTTCGCTGAAATCCCCGACTTGGCGAATTCCCGAAGCAGACTCCAGATGGAAGAATCGACATAGCGGTACTGATCACCGCGTGTCCTGCTCCCCGAAAAATCGCCGATGCGCGGCAGCAACGCGTGAAAAATTCCTCCCCAGCGATATTTGGCGCAATACATGGTCACGGAAACGCACGAACCGAGCACCGTCTGCACCAGCGTCGGGGTGGCATAGATCCCTCCCTGACCCACCAGAAGGTAGTCATGAGGCAATTCCCGGCAATCTTCGAGACCTTCGATGGCCTGTGTCGGGATGATCATCCTGTTTTTTGCGATTCTTTGCATTGCCGACTTGTGAACCTTGGGTGTAAGTTGCAGGAATTATCCATGTTGTAAGTAAAAGTAACCTTTCTCCATGCAGATGTCATCAGAAGAAAACACCTTTCGCTCGGGCCTGCGCCTCGAACTCCCCTATCTTGTCGATGCGCTTGGCAAGGACCACGGCTTTTTGCACGACGCCCGGCAATTTGAGTTCCTGGCGGAAATCGTCGCCGATCATCATCGCCACGGGTCAGCCCAGCTCTCCTCGTTTCTGGTGGCCGGATGCGATCGCGGGCTCGACGCCTACAGCCTGTGCATCACCCTCATGGAAGAGGCCAGGGAACGCTCCGGCCTCGATTTCTCCATTCTGGCCACGGACTTCCTGCCAGCCAACCTGGACCAGGCCAAACGTGGCGTGTACCCTTCAGCCAGCGTTCGAGGCCTGTCGCCAGCCTTGGTCAAGCGCTATTTCCTGCGCAGCCGCGACACAGACAAGAACCTGGTGCGGCTGCGGCCCGGAGTGCGCGACATGGTCAATTTCAGGTGTCAGGACATTTTCGAATCCTTTTCCCTGCGCGAACCCATGGATGTCATCGTCTGCCGCCAGGTGCTGCACCATTTTCACCCCGCCCTGGTGCAAGCCCTGGCCGGACGTCTGCGGCAATATCTGACTCCGGGCGGCATCCTGGTCCTGGGGGCGCGCATGCCGCGCATGCCGGGATTCCGCCATCTGGACCATGCACTGTATCAGGCGGTCTAGACGCTGCGTTTCCATTTCCTGATTTACTCTCTGATCTTAACGTTATACAGAAATGAAATCACATTATTGAATGCAAATCAGGAGTCCGCGTGCATGAAAGATAAAATTCGCATCCTCATCGTGGATGATTCTGCCCTTGTTCGCCAGACTCTGACTTCCATCTATTCCTCGGATCCGGAAATCGAGGTCATCGGTGCGGCGGGAGACCCTTTCGCGGCGGCCGAGATCATGCGCGACAAGACGCCGGACGTCCTGTCCCTGGATGTGGAAATGCCGCGCATGGACGGGATCACGTTTCTGAAGAAGATCATGACCCAGCACCCCATCCCGACCATCATCTGCTCCACCCTGACCGAGAAAAACGCCGAAACGACCATGAAGGCCCTGGAATACGGGGCCGTTTCCATCATCCAGAAGCCCAAGGTGGGCACGAAGCAGTTCATGGAAGAGTCGCGGATAATGCTCTGCGACGAGGTCAAGGCGGCGGCCAAGGCCAAGGTGAAGCAATACGTGCCCCGGACGCTCAAGATCAGCCAGAAGCTGACGGCCGACGCCGTGCTCCCGCGGGCCGCATCCAACGCGATGATTCAGACCACGGAGAAGGTCATTGTGGTCGGGGCCTCCACGGGTGGCACCGAGGCCCTTTTGACCCTGCTCCAGTCCATGCCGGTGGATTGCCCGGGCATCGTCATCGTCCAGCACATGCCGGAAAAATTCACGGCCGCCTTTGCCCAGCGCTTGAACACCCTGTGCGACATCGTGGTCAAGGAAGCCGTGGACAACGACCCCGTGCTGCGCGGCCAGGCCCTCATCGCTCCGGGCAACCTGCACATGCTCCTGAAACGCAGCGGCGCCAGATATTACGTGCAGGTCAAGGAAGGACCGCTGGTCTCACGGCACCGCCCTTCGGTGGACGTGCTTTTCCGTTCGGCCGCCCGCTATGCGGGCAAGAACGCGGTGGGAGTGATCATGACGGGCATGGGCGACGACGGCGCCAAGGCCATGCTTGAAATGCACCAGGCCGGAGCGGTGACCGTGGCCCAGGACGAACAGTCCTGTGTTGTCTTCGGCATGCCCGGCGAGGCCATCAAGCTTGGCGGCGTGGACAAGATAGTGCCGCTGACCCAGATCGCCCCGATGGTCTTGCAGTTGTGCCGATCCTGATCGCCGGATCGGCACAGACACATCACACCAGGCCCAGTTTGCGCAGCTCTTCGATGACCTTGCGCCGCTCGATGGGCTTGACCAGGTAAGCCGACGCGCCACCCTGAAAAAAGGACTGGGTCACGTTCTTCACGTCATCCAGGGCGCTGGTCATGATGACCCTCACTTCGTTCTGCGGGGTCACGCCGCGCTCCTTTTCCTTGTCCCTGATGATCTTCAGGGCTTCGTGACCGCTCATGTTCGGCATCATTATGTCCAGAAACATGACATCATAGGGCTGATTCGCCTCCCAGGCCAGATCAAAAGCCTTCACGGCCTCGACTCCATCCACGGCGACATCGCACTCTCCGTACTCGAGCAGCAACTGGTGCATCACCTTGCGGCCGACAAAATCATCTTCCACTATCAGTATTCGCATGCAAACCTCTCCGTATCGTGCTGTATGTCATAGCTTTTATTCTTGCTGTTCTTCGTCCCTCGAAAACCGGTCGGCGCTTCTAGCATGGGTGAACCTGTTTGAAAAGAACCGGAGCCCAGTTCAACATACCGGAATTCTTACATTTCAATTTTCCTGCCGCGCTCCTCTGCGCGGCAGGGAGATGACCCTGGCGATCTCCTGATTGATCTTGCAAAGGTCAAAAGGCTTGCTCAGGTAGCCATCCATCTCGGCCGCCAAGAATTTTTCCTGATCCCCGGCCATGGCGTGAGCGGTCAGGGCGATGATGGGGATGTCCGACACGTGCGCGAAGGAAGCCGCATGCCGGATGGCCCGGGTGGTCTGGATTCCGTCGAGCACGGGCATCTGGATGTCCATCAGCACCAGATCGAAATCCTTGCCCAGGAGCGCCTCAAGAGCCTCCTGGCCATCGCGGGCCGCAGTGACCACATAGCCCGCTTTCTCCAGAAGGCGCTGACCGCAGAGCAAATTGACCGCGTCGTCCTCGACCATGAGCAGTCGCAGGCCGGGCAATCCGTCGCATAGCCCGCGAGAGGAGAGTTCTTGCCCTGTGCGCTGCGGCGGCAGTCCAAAAGGCAGGGAAACATAAATCGCCGTCCCCTGCCCGGACGTCGAATCCAGACAAAGACTTCCGCCCATGCGCTGCACCAGCTTGCGCACTATGGTCAACCCCAGGCCCACGCCCTGATGCCTTCTGGTGTAGGATCCGTCGCTCTGGATGAAGGGCTCGAAAATGTCCTTCTGGATCTGCTCGGACATGCCCTGCCCCGTGTCGCTGACCGAAAAAAGCAGCCGAAGAGGTGCCCCGGCCGTGAATGGCAGGACCGAGACCTCCACGCGGACATGGCCCTGATCCGTGAACTTGAGAGAGTTGCCGACCAGATTGAAAAGCACCTGCACCAGTCGCGCCTCGTCGCCCATGACCTGTTTGGGAAGACATGGGTCGACCGTGAAGTCGTAGGCAACGCTCTTTTCCTTTACCGCCTGCCCGAACAGTTCCGTGAGCGCTTTGTTCACATCCATGATGTCGAAGGCGTGTTCGCGAAAAACCAGCTTGTCGGCCTCGATTTTTGAAATGTCGAGGATGTCGCTCAAGAGCCGGGTCAGCCGTCTGGATGATTTGATGGCCGTGTGCAGGCACAGGCGCTGCTCCGTATCCAGCGTGGTGGACTGCATGAGCTGGAGCATGCCGAGAATACCGTTCAGGGGCGTGCGGATTTCGTGGCTCATGTTGGCCAGAAATTCGGACTTGAGCTTGCTCGCGGCTTCCGCCTCGTCCTTGGCCCGGCGCAGGGAGTCCTCGATTTTCTTCAGATGGGTGAGGTCGTTCAGAATCGCGTAATAGCCGCCCACGACCCCATGACTCGAATAATACGGGATGAGATAGACGTCGACAAAGCGCTCGCCCATGACCGGATACGTCAGGGTGGCCCCATAGTGCACCGTCTTGCCCTGAAAAACCTGCTCGATATGCCCCCGTGCAGCCTCGAAGGCCTTCTCGCCGATGATCTCCGGGACGGTACGCCCGATGAGACTTCCGCCCGAAAAAAAGTTGGAATACGCCGCATTGACGAAGCGGTAGCACAGATCCTTGTCGATATAGGAAACCAGCTGCGGCAGGATGTCCACGATCTTCTTGAAGTTGATGTCGCGCTTGCGCAACTCCTCTTCGGCATGGCGGCGCTGGGTGATGTCTTCCTTGATGGCTACATAATGGGCGATTCGCCCCTCGGAGTCGAGGATGGGCGCGATGAGGGCGGACTCCCAGTACAGGCTGCCGTCCTTGTGGCGATTGCGGAACTCGCCCCGCCACTGTCTGCCTGACTCGATGGTGCTCCAGAGCTCCTGGTATTCCTCACGGGATTTGTAACCCGAACCGAGAATCCGGGGATCTTCCCCCCTGACCTCGTCGAAGGAATATCCCGAAAGGTCCGTGAATTTGGGATTGACGTATTCGATGTTTCCCTGCGGATCGGTCATTATGATGCAGGCCGGGCTCTGCTCGACCATCTGCATCAGGGTGTGCATCCTCTCCTCGGTCCAGGCGCGCTCGGAGATGTCCCGCACTATGCCCCAGGCGTACTTGACGGCACCGTTGTCGTCATGGACCGCGAAGTCGCGCAGTTCCACCGGGAAAATGTGCCCGTCCTTATGGATGTACTCCTTCTGGTAAACCCCTGTGTCACCGGTCTTGAAGAGCCGCGCCCAAATTTCGTCCCGCTGCCATTGCTGCCACTTTTCGGGAGTGATGGCGTAGAAATCGCCAAGAGCGCGCAGTTCCGGCACGGTGTAGCCCGTCATGTCGCAATAAGCCTTGTTGGCATCCAAAAACCGGCCGGCCGAATCGGCCAGGATGAACCCGTCCCGACTCAATTCAAAGAGTGTCCGAAAATGCTGTTCGCTTTGACGGAGTTTTCTTTCGGCCTCCTTGCGTTCGGTGATGTCGCGACTGAAGGCGATGACGCAGCAGCGGCCGTCGATGTCGGCTCCTGCCGTGCTGACCTCGACGTCGAAGACCGTGCCGTCCTTTCTGCGATGCCTGGATTCGAAAACGGAGTTGACTTGGGACAGATCGGAAAACAGCTCCCTGACCATCGCCTCCGTCATGTTCGCTTCAAAGTCCCAGGTCCGCAATTCGAGCACTTCATTGCCGGAATACCCGAGCATCTCCGCGAAACGTCTGTTGGCTTCAATCACGCGATGATTCTGATCAATGATGACTATCGCATCCAGGCTGCGGTCCATGAGCATCTTGCGCATGGCGTCCATCTTCTGCCGCTCCCTCTTTTCCTCAAGCAGCATTTTCTGCTGATAGGCCTTTTCGGACAGCGAGTTGGCGATGATGAAGAGGGCGTCCGCGATGCGGCGGAATTGCTCCTCCTCCATGAAGGGGACCTGCTCCATGGCCTCGCGGTATTCCTGGGGGTCGACGCCGATGGTTCGCGCATAGCCGAGCATGGCCTCCTCGTCCGCAAGGCTGGAGCGCACCTGCCCGATGAGCCAGTTGGCGACATGCCTGCCGCCAACTGTGATGCTCACGCCTGCGTCCCACAATCCGCCGCTCATGCAACGCCTTATGTTCGGACCGGCGGGATTGTATGCGCCAAGCAGGGCATCGGAGCGCATGCAATTTTCAAGTCCCGTCCGGGAACCCCGGATGACCTCGCCGCAGAGCCGGGTGAAATTGCTGGGCCGAGTCAACGGGGTCCCTTCCGGGGAGGTTATGAGGGACGGGACACCCGTGGCCATGGCAAAGCTGTCCTGGATATTCTGAACCTCTTGCAGATCGAAGAAATCCTCGAAACGCAGGTCCGCGTTGTTTTTCAGGCGCATGGTTTTGGTCATGGGCGGATCATTCCCGAAATGGATTGATGACAGTGTTGATTCATGATTTTCCCGTCGAAAGGGCTCCAAGCCTGTCAAGCATGGCAAGCAGCTCCGTGGCATTGATGGGCTTGGCGATATAGTCGTCCATTCCCGCGCTCAAAAATTTTTCCCGATCGCCGCTCATGGCGTAAGCCGTCATGGCCACGATGGGGATGCGGGATTTGTCCCCGAGGGAAGCATCACCGCGCACCTGGATCGTGGCCTGCAAGCCGTCCAGGATCGGCAGTTGCACGTCCATGATGACAAGATCGAAGTCACCCTCCCTGAGGGTCGGCACGACTTCGCTGCCGTCGCCGACTCCGGTGACCGTGTGTCCTGCCTTTTCGAGCACGCGCTGGACCGCGAACATGCTCACGGCATCATCCTCGACGAGAAGAATGTTGAGCCTACGGGCACCCGGTGCGGAAGTCGCCTTGTGAACACTGGGCGTCCTTGCATCGCAGACCTCGGGCATGACGATGGAGAAGCACATGACGGTGCCCTTTTCCGAGCTGTCCACGCAAAGAGAGCCGTCCATCAGGGTCACGATGCGCTTGACGATGGCAAGGCCCAGCCCGGCGCCCTGATGGTTGCGCACGTAGGAATCCTCGCCCTGCACGAATGGAGAAAAGATTTCATTCAGCTGATGGTCGGGAATGCCCGGTCCGGAATCGCTGACGCAAAAGAGAACCATGGATGACGTGCAACCCGGCACGGGGCTGACATCGACGCGCACGAAACCTGTCCGGGTGAACTTGATGGAGTTGCCCACCAGATTGAAAAGCACTTGCCGCAGCCTGGATTCGTCCCCGACAACCATGGTGGGCAGAGCCGGATCGAGGGCAAACTCAAGCCGCAGTCCCTTGCTCCGGGAGGTCGGGGTAAAAAGTCCCAGCGTGGATGCCCGCAGCTCCTCGGGATCGAAAGGCAGGCGCTCGATGGTCAATTTACCGGACTCGATCCTGGCCAGATCCAGGATGTCCGACAAAAGACCGTTCAGGCGATCGGCCGAGGTCCCGGCCAGTTCGACAAGTTTCTTATGTTCTTCGGAAAGTTCCATGGAGTCAAGCAGTTGCAGGATGCCCACGATGCCGTTCAGCGGTGTGCGGATCTCATGGCTCATGTTGGCCAGAAATTCCGATTTGGCCACGTTGGCGGCTTCGGCGGCTTCCTTGGCCTGACGCAGATCCCGCTCGTGACGCTTGCGTTCCGATACATCGGAGAAAATGCAGGCGAACTGCATGGGTGCAGGGCGGAAGGCGGTTACGTGAAAATACTTGTCCTGGGCAGCCGCGTATTCCTCGAACAGCAACGGTTCACCCGTCAGGGCGACCCGTCCGTACGTGTCGATCCAGACCTGCTCGATGGCGGGCATGACTTCCCGCGCCGTTCTGCCCTTGATGTCCGAAGCCATGAGGCCGGTGTGCCGTTCAAAGGCCGGATTGACCTCCAGAAAACGGTAATCCACAGGGCGCCCTTCGGCGTCGAGGATGATCTCGTGCAGGGCAAAACCGTCCAGCATGTGCCAAAAAAGAGTTTCGTAACGTTGTTCGAGAATCCTGCGTTCGGTGACATCCTCGAAGATGCCGAGCACCTTGGACACCTGCCCACCTTCCCGGATCGCCTCCGCCCTGGTGCGAATCCGCATCCGTTTTCCAGTGGCCGAAACGAAGGGCATCTCCAGATCGAAAGGAGCGCCATGTTCGACGCTGTTGTCGAAAGCGGCGAGTATCCTGTCTCTGTCATCGGGCTCATAGCAGGCCAGGCTGAGCCGGATATGCTCGGGAGATCCCGGCTCGACCTGATCAGGAGTGAATCCGTGCAGACGGTAGAGTTCCCGGGTCCAGATCATGCTGTTCTGCCGGACATCCCACAGCCATCCGCCCATCCCGCTCAGACGCTGGACCATGTTGAGCAGGGCTTCGCTCTTGGCCAGCTCTTCCTGGGCGCGCTTGTATTCCAGAATGTCCCACAGCAGATTGCCAAGCTCGATGAGGACCTGCACATCTTCATCGGTGTAATCTGTTTCCTTGTTGGCCACCGCCAGAATGGCCACGATTTTCCTGGCGCGCACAATGGGCAGAAGCACCAGGCGGATCAGGCGGGGATGCCCCTCTGGCAGGCCCTTTCCGTGATCGAGCATGGTCTGATCGTTCAGGATGACGGCATTGCGGGTGCGCAGGCATTCCGACCAGATTCGGGATTGCGTTATTTCCAGATCCAGATTGTCGCGCGGGATCGAAAAACCGGTTTGCAGGGTCTTTGTGGACCAGGCCTGCATGGACAGAATTCCCTGATCCTCGTTCAAGAAATGCAGAAAACTCAAGGTGCTGCCGGTCAGGTTCTCGGTCTCGTCAAGGGCCATGCGCAGCAGATCGCTCAGGGAATGATTGATGGCGTACTCGACAATCCGCTGACGCGCGACGAGCAGGTTCTCGCGCCGCTTGCGCTCGGTTATGTCCACCGCGAAGGTGGCTATGGCCGCCACCGACCCGTCCGGCGCGAGCACCGGACTCAGGCTGTGCCGCATCCAAAGTCCCTGCCGCTCGTCCTCGAAGACCAGGGGCTGCGCGTTGCGCACCAGATCCTCGACCATGCGTTTGCGTGACAGGGCCACCTCGGTGGAAATAAATTCGTAGACGGAACGACCCAGGCACTCTTCCACCGTCTTGCCGACACGGCTGGCAAAGGTTCGGTTGACCGTTATGACCTTGCCGTCCAGCTCCAGAAGCGCGGCGGATTCATCGATGGAATCGAGCAGCGAAGCCAGGTTGGCCTGGCTGGCGTGCAGGGCGCGGATGCTTCGAACCTGCTCCGTTATGTCGACATTGGTTCCCAGAATCCCGAGCAACCCGTCGCCCATGCGAATCGGCGCGACTATGTCGCGATAGAAGCGCGTCTCGCCGGAGGGGAGGACATATTTCTTTTCGCCCTCCACCACTTCACCGGCATAGACCCGGGCATTGATGTCCTGCCATGTGTTCCGGATTGTATCGGGGATATCGGTCTCCTCGACACGGCTCGCGGCCAGATCTCCCCAGAGGCGCACGGAAGCATCGCTTTGCATGATGATCTTTCCATCGAGATCCCGGGCCCAGAAATCAAAAGGAAGATTGCGAAGAATGGCCTGCATCAAAGCGTCCTGACGCGCCAGCGTCTCCTCGGCCCGCGCCGCCGCGTCGGCCCTGCCTTCCAGTTCTGCCACCCGGCGACGCAGCGTTTCGAGCTCACCCGCCGGTTCGGCGAATTTTCGACCCTGCTCCGGTCTGGTCACTTCAATTTTTTCTTTTGTGGACATCATGCTTCCGTGGGATCGGTGGCCCGAGCATCGCTTCCGGTGAGGACGTCGACACCCAATGCTTTTTGTTTTTCATTTTTGCGGGAAACGACACGAAAAATGGTTTCATGGAGAGTCGTGCTGTCCAGAGGCTTGGCGATGTAGCCGTCCATGCCTCCGGCCAGAAATCTCTCCTGGTCGCCGCTCATGGCATAAGCGGTCATGGCCACGATGGGGATGCGGGATTTGTCCCCGATGGTCTTGTCGGCACGAATCGCCGCCGTGGCTTCCAGACCATCCATGACCGGCATCTGAACATCCATGAGGATCAGGTCAAATTCCGCTCCACGCAGCAATTCAAGGGCCTGACCGCCGTCCGAGGCCGGGGTGACGGCATGTCCCGCCTTGGCCAGGATGCGCTGGGCGGCGAACATGTTCACCGGGTCGTCCTCGGCCAGCAGAATGGACAGGTTCCGGCGCCCGGATTCTTCAGGCCGAACGCGCTTGACGTCTGATTTCTTCGCGTCTTCCGGAATCCTGAAATTCATGGAAAAACATATCGTCGAACCCGAGTCCGAACTGTCGATGGCCAGCGCCCCGCCCATCATGTGCATGAGTCGCCCGACAATGGCCAGGCCAAGACCCGCGCCCTGATGGCAACGCACATAGGACCCCTCACCCTGCACGAAAGGCTCGAAAATGGTGGGCAGAAGTTCGTCGCTTATGCCCTCGCCGCTGTCACTGACGCAAAAAAGAAGCCGACATCCGTTATCCGGCAGGCAGGACAGCAAACTGATCTGCGTGTGCACAAAACCTTCGCCGGTGAACTTGATCGCATTCCCGACCAGGTTGAAAAGGATCTGCCGCAGCCGCAGATCATCCCCCACCAGGCTTGAAGGAAGATCCGGGGCCAGTTCGACATCCAAACTTATGCCCTTCTTCCGCGCGGGGAGAGAAAAAAGGGTTATAATGGAAGCACGCATCTCTTCAAGGTCAAAAGCGCGTTCCGTGAGCACCAGCTTGCCGGCCTCGATCCGGGAAATGTCCAGGATGTCGGACAGAAGAGCGGTCAGACGCCGGCCGGAAAGCTCGGCCATGCGCACGTAATCCTTCTGCTCTCCGCTCAGGGAGGAACTGTCCAGCAGCTGCAGCATGCCCATCATGCCGTTGAGCGGCGTGCGGATCTCGTGGCTCATGTTGGCCAGAAAGGCGCTCTTGGCCACACTTGCGGCCAGGGCCGCGTCGCGTACGTTCACAAGTTCGAGTTCCATGGCCTTGCGTTCGGTGATGTCCGCGTGTGAACCGGCCATGCGGTAAGGCACGCCGTCCTTGTCGCGCAGGCAGGTCCCGCGCCCCATGATCCACCTATAGGCCCCGTCCTTATGCAGCAGTCTGTATTCAATGACGAAGTGGGACGCGCCACTGGTGAAGAACTGATTGTTCACGGACAGCACTCGCTCCCTGTCCTCGGGAAGAATCCTGCTCCGCCATTCCTCCAGATCATTGGTCAGCTCATGGTCTTCGTACCCGATGATCTCCTTCCAGCGCGGCGAAAAGTAGACCTGGTCGGACACCCGGTCCCAATCCCAAATTCCATCGTTGCTGCCGGCGATGGCCAGGGACAGGCGCTCCTGGGTCTGACGCAGGGTATCAAGGATCCGGCTGCGCTCGGTTACGTCGCGAAACAGGCCCACGGCGCAGGCGGTTCCATGGAAATCGAGCAGAAAACTGCGCATATCCGCCAAAAAAACGCTCCTGTCCCGCCGCAGACAGGGCAGTTCTTCCGCAGTGTCTTTTTGCCCGGAGGCCTGTGCGCTGAAATTGTCCATCACCTCTTCAAGACATTCCGGCGGGTGGATATCGTCCACTGATAACGTTTGAAAATCCTCCTCGGAATACCCGAACATCCGGCACACGGCGGGATTGGCGAAAACAAAGCGACGGGTCGCGACATCGGCGGCTAGGATGCCATCGGAGTTGGCATCGAAGAGCGCCCTGTAGCGCATCTCGCTGTCCTTGATCCGGGCCTGGGCGCGGCGCAACCTGGATATGTGGTTGATCAGGGCCCCCACCAGAATCATCTGCACGCCCAGGACCACGATGGCGACAAGAATTTCCGCACCGTATTGGGAAAAAATCGAGACAGGCTTGCCCCGGACTTCACTGCCCCGAGGCAGCAAGGATTCCCTGATGCCGAAACGGGTCAGAACCGCATGGTCAAAGACATAACGGTTGGCCTCGCTGCCCTCGACCACCGGTATCAAATAGGCTGGCGTTCCCGCCAGTATCTTCAGGGTCAGTTGTCCCGCGATGCGTCCCTGCTCCCGGTGCGAGATGATTCTGCCGCCGAGAATTCCCTGCCCGAGGCCATGTTCCCATAGATGCAGCACCGGGACATTCGCGTGTTTGAGAATGAATTCCAGGGCGTCTTCAAACGATCTGGAAACCTGATCCCGGTCGCGATATGCGGACAGGAGCAGGATGGCCTCGTCCGGCCCCAGGACGGACAGCCTGCCCTGAAGCTCGTTCCAGGTCATGTCGTAAAGACCGAGAACCTGAAGGTTTTTTCCGGCAAAGAACTCGCGCTGCTCCAGGTAGGTGCGCAGGTCTCCCTGACCGCCCGGTTCCCCGTCGACCAGCGCGTGGACGGTTTTCAGTCCGGGCTTGAGCCGCCACAAGGCTTCAAGGGTCTCGCGCATTGAAATGGATTCGATGACGCCGGTGATATCCGGAGTGCCGCTCAATTCGTGAGCCAGGTCTTGGTTGTTGACACCGCAAAAAATCACGGGCCTCCCCGCGAAAAGCTCCTGACGATGGTCCAGGGCGAAGCGCAATGCCGCGTCATCGGCGACGATGAAGGCGTCGTAGGCAGGAACTTTTGCCAGCTTGAAACGCAGCTGTTCCAAAAAGAGCGCCTCATACCCGGTCCCGGAGAATCGCTTGGTATCCATGAATTCGACATCAAGGGTGATGCCCGCCGGGTCAACTTCCGAGCGCAGGCCCTCGACTTGCAGAAAGAAGGTGGGAAAACCGGGATGATAGGAACTTATGAAAAGCACCCGCTCCCCTGCAGCCCAGGAAAAAAGAGGGAAGAGGCAAAACAGCAGCAGGGGAAGAAAACGTCGGGAAACGCCACGTCCCATCCGGGTGAATGCGTTGTCGTTTGACCTTGAAACATTCATTTCATCCCCCAAAAAGGGTGCTTTCACATCCTCTTGAATTCCGACACCCTGTCCATGGCTTCGAGAAGCGAATTCATGTTCACGGGTTTCGGGATGTAGTCGTCCATGCCCGCGTCCAGAAAGCGCTCCCTGTCTCCGGTCATGGCGAAAGCGGTCACGGCTATGATCGGAATCCGGGACTTGTGGCCAAGGGACCGGTTCGCCCGAATGCAACGGGTCGCCTCAACGCCGTCCATGAGCGGCATCTGGATGTCCATGAGGACAAGATCCAGGTCCTCGTTTTCCAGAATCCGCACCGCTTCAAGACCGTTGACGGCCTGGGTGACCTCGCAACCGAGCTTTTCCAACAGGCGGGTCAGCATGGCCATGTTCGTCACGTCGTCCTCGGCGAGCAGGATGCTCAGATTCCGCTCCGCCCCGCGCGCCCTTCCCCCGCTGTTTCGAACTTCGCCTCCCGTCTGCTCCAGAGCCTTCGGCGGCACATGGACCAGCACGTGAAATCGCACCGTTGTTCCCTTGCCCAGGCTACTCTCAATCTCGACATCTCCGCCCATGAGATGCACCAGGCGCTTGACGATGGTCAGCCCCAGACCCGTGCCCTGGCAGGTGCGAACCAGCCCTTCCCCGCCCTGGATGAACGGCTTGAAAAGATTGGGCAACTGCTCCGCGCCAATGCCGATCCCGGTGTCCGCAACCTCGAAATCGAGTCGCGCCGCATCGGGGGGAAGTCCTTTCTTGGTTGCGGATATCCTGATCGAGACGCCGCCCTCGCGCGTGAACTTGACCGCATTGCCGACAACGTTGAGCAGCACCTGCCGAATACGGCTCGGATCGCCCTCGACCATGTGCGGGACATCCGGTGCCATTTCGATGGAAAGTTCAAGCTTTCTGGCCAGGCTCTGTTCCTTGAAAATGGCCGGAATGGAGCGGCAGAGTTCATCCAGCGCAAAAGGAGTCCGGGCGATTTCGAGCTTTCCGGCCTCAATCTTGGAAAAATCCAGGATGTCGTTGATGAGGGTCAAAAGACTTTGCAGGGCCGAGGAGCCAATCTGGACATACTCCTTTTGCTCCGCATCCAGATTCGTGCCTTCGAGCAATTGCAGCATCCCGTGCACCCCGTTCATGGGGGTACGGATTTCATGGCTCATGGTCGCCAGGAACTGCGACTTGGCCTTTGTGGCCGACAGGGCGGCATCCTTGGCCTTGAGCAGATCCGCCTCGGCCTTTTCGCGACGGGCGATGTCGCGCTCCATTTCCGCGTTCATGCGCCCAAGTTCTTCGGCCTGGGTCAGAATTTTCTCCCGGCCGCGCAAGAGATGAAAGCACAGCCCCGCGACAACCATCCCGCACATGGCGACAAGAACGTATCCACCAAGGGCCACGCCCCAGAGACGATCTTTCCGGGCCGAAACGGTCAGTAGCCACTCCCCGCCCGGAATGGACAGTGCCCGCGTCAGGGCAAGATCTTCGACAATGTCCGCCTCGGACCGGACAATGAGCGTGGCGTCCTTGTCCGTGCTCAGCTTGCGGGCAAGAGCGTAGGAATAGCCGTCCGCGTCCAGGGACTTGAAGTCAAAGGTCTCAAGCACGGTTTCCCAGTGGATCAGGGCCACGACCAGCCCCCAGAAATGCCGCTCACCGTTTTCATTCCAGAACACGGGCTTGCGGGCGAAAAGCCCGACTCCGCCCTGACGCATGTTCACCGGCCCGGCCAGGACCACCTGATTGGTGTTTATGGCTTCAAGGACCTCGGTCTTGCGCGCCGGGTCCTTGAGCAGGTCGTGGCCGATGACGGCCTCATTGCCGGCCAGTGGATAGGCCGTGGCGACCACGCCGTCCGGGACCAGAAACAGGCCGCCGATAAAAGGATTTTCGTGCAGTAGATGTTCGGCATGCTTTTCGAAATCATCGAATTCCCCGCGATCGACAGCCAGAATGTCGGCCAGGGTGAAGAGCGGCGATTCGGCCCTGTGGAGCGCGGCCTGGATGGCGCTGAGTTGCTGTGAAATCCTGTGGGTCAGGGCCAGACGCTCGCTTTGCCGGATATTGTCCACAAGGATGTTCAAATAGCAGTGCCCAAAAAAAAGGACCGAAGTTAAAGCGATGGCTGAATAAAAATAGAAAATTTGTCGTCGCGTCATTGGGCCTGCTTCCTTACCTGAGTTCCTCGTCGCCGCATGAACTTGTGCAAACGCCGCCTACAGACAATAATTCTTTTATTCAAACATAATATCGATGCCTTGCGCAAGAACGATTTCAAACAAATTCCAAGCCTTCCCTCCAAAATTTCTTCCGGTTTGAACCGACTGCGAGCCTTTTGGAAATTATTCCGCTGCACGTCCTCCGGCACCATCATTTTTGACCTCGGTCGCGAGCGGACTAAAAAATTCGAGGACTCACATGGCGAGTATGAAATAGCCACTGTTTTATGGTCAACACTTTTTTCCAGACATACGCAACATGTTCAAGACAAAGAGCATATCGCGAATGGGCCGATCCTTTTGGGCATTGTGACCAGGCAAACCGGGGGATTGAATGCATTTTTCTAATCCGTCCGACATTCATGCGACCATAAGAATTTTGATTCTGTTGCAAGCGTTCATTTTTAAGCGCAGAAAAAATATTATGCGTGTCCGACAGAAAATGCTTGCACCAAAAAAACTGACTACCATATCATAGACACATGAGCGCACTAGGAAGTTATCTCACCGAGCGCAGAAAAGCACTCGCCGCCAAGCATTCGGGGTATTCAATCCGAAGCGTGGCCAAGCGTATCGGCATCCATCATTCCTACCTGAGCAAGCTGGAGCGCGGCGAGAACGCGCCCCTGACCGAAGAGCGCATCCACGCCCTGGCCCGACTCCTGGGAGAGGATCCCGACCTGCTCATGGCCCTGTCCGGCAAATTGTCCGACCGCATCACCGGACTCATCCGCTCCAATCCCCTGCTCTTCCTCGGCAGCCTTGAGACCCTTGAAAAGCAGGGCGCGAGCACGTCGAATGCCGCGCCCATGCGGCAGGACCAACGCAAGAACGAGCTTGAGGAACTGACCAGGCTGCTGCGCGACGAAATACGGGAACGCCAGGTCCTTGAATCCCAGCTGCGCGAACAGCAGCGGGTGCAGCGCACCATTCTTGAGAACCTGCAGGACGTCTCGGTGACTCTTCTGGACTCCCAGTTCCGCATCCTGTGGTCGAATTCTCCGGTGACCGAGAGCCCCGCGAATTTTCTCAATCAACATGATCACAAGGACAGCGACGCCGCGTCCGGAAAAGGGCGAAGCGAATCCGAATCAGGAGCTTTTTCCACCGCCTGGCGGACCATGAAGACCCACACGGTGCAAAACGGGACCTACAGATCTCCGGACGGCAAGCACTGGCTGGTGCGCAGCGCTCCGGTGCTCGATGCCCATGACGCCGTCACCCAGATCGTGCACATGCAGTTCGAGGTCACGGAACTCATGCATGCCAAGCAGGCCCTGGAAGCCAGCGAACAGCGCTGGAAATTCGCCCTTGAGGGGGCCCAGGAGGCTGTCTGGGATTATGATGTCCCCTCCGGAAGGCTGCAATGTTCGCCCACGTGGTACACGATGCTCGGCTACAGGGATGGCGACCTCGATCCGACCATCACGCAGTGGGAAGCCCTGCTGCATCCCGAAGACCGGGTTCCGGCCCTGAACATGCTCTCGGCCCACTTTCGGGGGGAAACGGATTTTTATGATTTCGAATACCGTCTGCGCTGCAGCGACGGCTCCTACAAATGGATCCACTCCCGGGGCAAGCTCATGGAAAAGAGCAGCATCGGGACACCCACGCGCATCATCGGCACGCACTACGACATGAGCGAACGCAAGGCGGCCGAAGAACAGATTCTCGCCAACGAGGCTTTCCTGGAAAATCTGCTTGGGAGCATCGAGGAAGGCATCAGCGTGCTCGCCCCGGACATGACCGTGCGCTACGCCAACCCGACCATGACACGCTGGTATGCCGAGGAAATGCCGGTCGTGGGCAGGAAATGCCATGAAGCCTTCCATCGTCTGGGCGAATGCTGTTCCCGCTGTCCTGCGGTCAGAACTCTGCGCACGGGCCGCAACGAATTCGAAATACTCGAAATCATGTCCTCCACGGCCGCGCGCGCCATCGAGTTCAACGCATATCCGATCAGGGATGCGCAAAGCGGCCAGGTCACCGGGGTCATCGTCTTCGTGCGCGACATCACGTCAAAGAGGCAGATCCAGCAGGCCCTGACCGAAATCGAGGACAAGTATCAGACCATCTACCAGGGCGCGCCCATCGGCATGTGCACGTTGGACGCCCGTGGCCGCTTTGTGTCCATTAACCCCAGTTATGCACGATTGTACGGCTACTCGTCGCCCGGCGCGATGATGAATTCCGTGCACTCGGCGTCCGAGCTTTTCGAGTCGAAGGAAGATTGGGAACGCCTGCGCGCGTTGATTCGCACGCAGGACGAGATCTTCGGGTTCGAAAGCCGCATCCGACGCCTTGACGAATCCCCGATCTGGACGTCGCGCACCATCCGAGTGGTCCGCGACGCCCAGGGCAAACTTCTGCATTACGACGTTTTTGTCGAAGATATCGAAGCCAGAAAGACTCTCGAACAGCTCACGGGGGCCTCCAAATGAGTTCCCGATTCATTTTTTTACTGGCTTTTGATGAATAAATCCGCGTAGGAAGAGCAAGACTGGCCTGGCTCGATCCAGGCGTTCAAGTCCATCCACTCGGAGCGTGGCGCAGCCTCACTGGCGAATTTTCGCCGTTTCACTCACAAGGAGAGGGGAATGAAAAACATCAAGTTGGGGATCAAGATCGGCGGAGGTTTCGGAGTTTTGATTCTCATCGCATGCGCTTTGGGTGGTCTGGCCGTATTCAACATGAAAGCCGTGGAAACGGATTCCATCCGGCTGGCCAGGGAGTATGTTCCTGAAGTGGGCATCGCCAATGAACTGGAACGCTCCTCCCTGCTGACCATGTACGCATGGCGCGGCTATGCCTTCACGGAACAACAGTCCTTCCTGGACGAAGGGCGCAAGCAGCTTGCCGCGGTGCAGGATGTTTTGAACGATGCTGAAAAGCACTCCCAGGCCTTTCCCTCCCTGGTCAAGCTCAAAGAGCAGTTGGTGCAGGCCAAGACGGTTGTCTCCGCGTACGCCGCCCAGGCTGACCAGACCGTCGAGCTGATCGAAGCAATGAATGCGGACCGCAGTGCGTTGGACCAGGGCGCGGCCGCCTACATGAAAAACTGCGTGGATTTTCTGGATACCCAGAACGCGGCCATGAAACGGGAATTCACCGCAGGGGCCACCCCCGAGGCACTGGCAGAGCGACTCGACAAGATCACCTGGCTCAACGAAATCATCGACCTCGGTAATGATACCCGCATAAGGGTCTGGCGCGCCCAGGCGGAACGGGATCCGAAGATCATCGAGGACGCCTTGAAGAACTTCCCGAAAATGGACGAATTTTTCGACAAGCTCAAAGCGGTCACGAGACAGGAAGCCAACCTCAGGCAGATCGCAGCCACAAAAGATGCGGCCTTGCAGTACAAGACGGCCATGACCAGTCTGAGCGGTCACTGGAAAGAACTTGCTGACCTCAACACCCAACGCACGAAAACCGGCGTGGATGTACTCGCCGTCGCGCAAGATACTGCCGTGGCGGGCATGGAAGGCACCCAGCAAATCGCGGACGAAGCCGTTGTCAATCTGAACTCGGCCTCCACTGTCATGATCGGTGGCCTGAGCTTTAGTGTCATCATCGGCATCCTCGTCGCCATATTCCTGACCAAGGGCATCACCGGCCCCGTGCAGCAGGGCGTGGAATTTGCCCGCAAGCTGGCCCAGGGCGACCTGACCGCCAAGCTGGATGTGGACCAGAAGGACGAAGTCGGCATCCTGGCCCAGGCGCTACGTGACATGGTCGCCAAGCTGCGCGAGATCGTGACCGAGGTGCAGTCTGCCTCCGACAACGTGGCCTCGGGCTCCGAAGAACTGAGCGCCTCCGCCGAACAGCTCTCCCAGGGCGCCACCGAGCAGGCCGCTTCCGTTGAAGAGGTTTCGTCGAGCATGGAAGAAATGGGCTCCAACATTCGCCAGAACGCCGACAACGCCTCCCAGACCGAAAAGATTGCACTCAAGGCCGCGCTGGACGCCGAAGCCGGCGGCCAGGCCGTGGTCCAGGCCGTGGGCGCCATGAAGAACATCGCCGAGAAGATCTCCATCGTCGAGGAAATCGCCCGCCAGACCAACCTGCTGGCCCTCAATGCCGCCATCGAGGCCGCCCGCGCCGGCGAACACGGCAAGGGCTTCGCGGTGGTCGCGGCGGAAGTGCGCAAGCTGGCCGAACGCAGCGGTACGGCCGCAGCCGAGATCAGCGAGCTGTCCTCTTCCACGGTCACCGTGGCCGACCAGGCCGGACAGATGCTGGTCAAGCTGGTCCCGGACATCCAGCGTACGGCAGAGCTGGTCCAGGAGATATCCGCCGCATCGAACGAACAGAACGCCGGCGCCGAGCAGATCAACAAGGCCCTGCAGCAGCTTGACCAGGTCATTCAGCAGAACGCTTCGGCCTCCGAGGAAATGGCCTCCACATCCGAGGAACTGTCCAGCCAGGCCGAGCAGTTGCAGTCTTCCATCTCCTTCTTCCATCTGGGCGCCACTGCGGCCCGCGTCACCCGGCAGGCCGCCCATCGGGGCAACAGCAGGCCGCAGCCCGCGCGCAAGGCTCCCAAGGCCCTGGCCGCCAAGGGCTCGACCAGCGGCTTGGCCCTTGATATGGGGCGCGACGAAGAAGATGATGAATTCGAACGTTTCTAACCAAAGGTCGAGGTGACTCATGAGTGACAACACTACCCTGCAGTACCTGACCTTCGGTCTCGGCGAGGAGGTCTTTGCCCTGGAGACGGGTTCCGTGCGCGAGGTCATCGAACTCGTGTCCGTGACCCGCATCCCGAAGACGCCGCCCTACATGCGCGGGGTCATCAATCTGCGCGGCCATGCCGTGCCCGTGGTCGACCTGCGCATCAAGTTCGACATGCCCAAAGCCCAGGACACGGTCAACACGTGCATCATAATAGTAGATGTGGAAGTCGAAGGCGAAAACTGCTACATGGGAGCGATAGTTGATTCGGTACGTGAAGTCTTTGAAATGACAAGCGACCAGATCAACCCGCCGCCGCGCATGGGTACGTCCATCAGGGCGGACTTCATCCGGGGCATGGGCAAGCAGAACGAGGAATTCATCATGATCCTCGATATCGGCAAGGTCTTCTCACCCGAGGAATTGCAGGTCTTGCGCAACACGGAAGAACTGGAAGCATAAAATTGGAACCAAAGCGGGCCGGAACATCAGCTCCGGCCCGCATCACGAACAAGGACCGGTCCATGCCTCAAGACGAAAAAACGCATCCTCTAAAGGGCCTTGTGTCCGTGATGGAGGAATGCGCCAGCAGCCTGCCCATGCTTCTGTCCCGCCTTGCCGGTGTCATCAAGGATAGAGAAGAGGACTTTCTCGGGCTTGGAGCCACGATTTTCGGCATCAATTCGCAGGCCAACACGTTTTCGGCCACGGCCTCGGCCATGGCCTCTTCCGTCGGCGAAGGAGCCCTGCACGCCGCAATCGGTGAACTGCAAACCCGGGCCGACGAGGCCAAGGCCGTGTTTTCCTCCGTCTCCTCCACGGAGCAGCAGGAGGGCATGTCCGAGGTGCTCGGACTCATCCGTGGCCTGGACCAGGCCATGGCTCAATTTTTCAACATGGTTCAGACCCTTAAGGTGCTTGAAATCACCACGCGCATCGAGAGCGCCCGCCTGGGCAGCGCCGGTGCCGGATTCACCACCCTGGCCGACGACGTCAGGGCCCTGGGCACGATCATCGACGAACACACGGAAAAAATCAGCGAACACTCGCACCTGCTCATGAACCAGGTGGCGACGGCCAGCGAGCGCAGCAAAAAGCAGCTCGCCTCGCAGAATCGCATCGTCGAAGACATGTTCACGGAACTCTTTGCCGGAATTTCCGAACTTGAGGACATGCGCAACCATTCGGCCGCCCTGGTTCAGGATCTGGCCAAGGGATCCCGCCAGGTGACCGAAAGCATGGGGCAGGTCATCGCCTCGGTGCAATTTCACGACATCACCCGCCAGCAGGTCGAGCACGTCGAGGAAATCCTGGACCAGGCTGTCCGGGAAATCGGCGCCCCGGAAAAGGAAGGCGGAGAGCTTGGCCTTGGAGCCTGGGTGCGGGATGTGCTCAAGCTCCAGGCACCGCAGCTGCGCCAGGCGCAGGAAATGTTTTCCGGAGCCGTGGAAGAACTGATCGACAATCTGCGCTCCATCGGACTCGGCATAGAGGACCTGCACGGCAAGATCACCGCCGTGGCCTATGCGGACCGCAAGGGCGGAATGTCCATTCTCGACGCCATCCGTCACCACATCGGCGACGTCATGGACGCCATGCGCACCACCAGCGGGCACATCTCCGAGACATCGAAGACCATGTCGCACATGGCGGAAACCATCTCCACGGTCAGCACCTTCGTGCACGGCATCGAGGACATCGGCGCAGAGATCGAACTCATCGCGCTCAACGCCCGGGTCAAGGCCGCCCACACCGGCGATCAGGGCCGTACCCTCGGGGTCATCGCCATGGAAATCCAAAACCTTTCCGTGGACGCCCGCACCCGTACGGGAACCGTGGCCGAAATCCTGAACAATATTTCCACCGTGGCCGACCGCCTCTCCACCCTGGCCCGGACTTCCGACGTGTCCGAAATGGTCGGCGACATTCAGGACCGTTTTGAAACCGTGCTCGATCATCTGGCCACCCTGGACGCCGAACTGGCGGCAAATATCGCGCATCTCTCGGATCTGGGCACGGGACTTGTCTCACAAATCACCGCCGTGACCTCTTCCATCCATTTCCATGAACTGGTATCGGATCAATTATTGAGTTTGGAAAAGGAAATCACGGTGTTGAAAGACAGATTCGCCCCCTTCTCGGCGGAACTCGACACAGCCAGACAGCCCGAGAAACTGCGCGAACAGCTTTCCCGATACACCATGGACAGCGAACGCCTGGTCCACCTGTCCGTTCTCGGACATCACGGGGACGCTCACGACGGTGGCGAGGTGGATCTGTTCGACGACAATGACGTGGAGCTTTTCGACGACGACAATGTCGAACTCTTTTCCGATGACAACGTGGAACTCTTCGACGACGGCAACGTGGAACTTTTCGGCGATGACAATGTCGAACTTTTTACCGACGACAACGTGGAAATTTTCGACGCGCAGCCGACGGCGGCGAACGCGAAGCCACCTTCAAAAGCCGCTACCGCCAAGAAGGCTGAGCCTGAAGACGATCTCGGCGACAATGTGGAACTTTTCTAAAACCAGGAGCCTTTCATGTTTTCATGCACCGTCCAGGGCCCCCCGGAACACCCGGTCATAAAACTTTCCGGCAGTCTCACTCTTGAACATTCCAGGGAAATTCACACCGAGCTGCTGGCCCGCTTGCCAAAGGCCGATGTCATTACCCTCGATCTGGGTGATTCGGAAAAATCGGATCTCTCTTTTGTCCAGATCCTCTGCTCCCTCCTGAAGGAACAGGACAAAACAATCAGCTTCACAAGCCTGCCCCCCCACCTGCTCGAAAACGCGGCGAGCCTCGGAGCGGACAGTCTCATCAAGGAAATATCGAATCGCACAGAGGATAACCCATGAGCAAAACCATAATGACGGTTGATGACTCGGCCAGCGTCCGTCAGATGGTCAGCCTGACCTTGAAGGACGCGGGGTACACGGTCATCGAGGCCTGCGACGGCAAGGATGCCCTGGCCAAGCTGTCCGGACCGGTGGACATGATCGTGACCGATCTGAACATGCCCAACATGAACGGCATCGAACTCATCCGCGCCGTGCGCGCCACGCCTCAATACAAGTTCGTGCCCATCGTCATGCTGACCACGGAATCCCAGGCATCCACCAAAGAGGAAGGCAAGGCGGCCGGAGCCACCGGCTGGATCGTCAAACCTTTCAAACCGGATCAGCTCCTGGCGGTTGCCAAGAAACTGCTGCGCTAACCCGCCACCCTCGGAGCGAAAATGTCCAGAGAAGAACTGAACCGTCAGGCATTTAAGGAAGAAGCCCTTGAACTTTTGGGCGAGCTTGAAACCTCACTGCTCGAACTTGAGGAAGATCCCGCCAATGACGATGTCATCAACCGGGTTTTCCGCGCCATGCACACCATCAAGGGTTCCGGGGCGATGTTCGGTTTCGAGGACATCGCATCCTTCACCCACGAGGTGGAGACGGTCTTTGATCTGGCGCGCAACGGCCAGATCAGCGTGTCCAAGGAGCTTCTTAACCTCACCTTGCTGGCCAGGGACCACATCCTGTCCATGCTCGAAGGCGAGGAACAGGGCCTTGGCGCGCGCGCCGCAGAAGTCATCCAGGGGCTCAAGGCCCTGACTCCAAGCCGGAAGGAATCCGAAGCCGTCCCTGCGGGCAAGGAAGCCCCGTCGACCTGCGCCTCGAATTCGAAAATGAACACCTGGCGCATCCGCTTCGCCCCGCCCAAAAACCTGTTCATGAGCGGAACCAACCCGGCCTCCCTTCTGGAAGAGCTGTGCGAGATGGGCGAGCACCATGTCATCATGCATTTAAAGGACATCCCCGCCCTGCCCAAGCTCAATCCCGAGGCCTGCCTGGTCTGGTGGGACATCATCCTGACCACGACCGGCAGCGAGGACGAAATCCGCGACGTCTTCATCTTCGTGGAGGAAGACAGCGACCTGACCATCCAGATGGTCGGAAGCTGCCAGAGCATCGATGAGGAATCCTACAAGCTCATCGGTCAGATCCTGGTCGAGAAGAACGACATCACCAAGGACGCCCTGGAGCGGATCCTGCTGGAGCGCAAACCCATCGGACAGCTTCTGTCCGAGGCGGGACTGGTCAGCGCAAGTCAAGTCGAGGCGGCCC
>Ga0265295_1003197_pt1 | contig 24420 bp, 22 predicted proteins | sample Munlansysbiofilm_FD_192503 | JGI IMG/M metagenome (GOLD analysis project Ga0265295, IMG submission 192503) | Leachate microbial communities from a municipal landfill in Southern Ontario, Canada - Methane capture system biofilm | ecosystem: Engineered > Solid waste > Landfill > Unclassified ... | reverse complement strand
AAAGTTTGAGAAGTTCCACGTCATATTTGCGCGTGTAGTCGCGGCTTTTTTGATCGCCGAGATAGATCGATTGGGGATTTGTGCGTGCTTCGCTCTCTCCGCCCACCGTTCCGTGGGAGTCTTTTTCCCGATCTGAGTACTCCGCTCCGAATGTTACGTCCGAGCTTTCATCGATATAGTATTGCAATTTTCCGTTGAGGTATTTGGCGTCGTAATCGGAATCTTCCCAGTAGCCGTCTGCTTTTCTTTGGCTGGCTTGGATATGAAAACTCAGATCGTCGTTTGCGTATCCCGTGCGGGCGAGGTATTTTTTATAACCGAAACTTCCTGCTTCAACGGCGGCAAAGTTATGGTTGTATTTCGCCCCCTTTTTCGTCGTGATAATTACGGCGCCCGAGAGTGCATCGTCTCCGAATAAGTAGGAAGCGCCCCCTTTGATCACTTTGACGCTTTCGATATTGTCAAGGTCGATATTGACAGAACCCGTACGCTCAAATACGGGCACCCCGTCGATCACGATCGCAACACCGGGTTTTTCCCCCATATACATCTGGTTTTCTACACCGCGCAGGTGGATTTTTAAAGAATCCCCCGTACTTGATTCGGTTGTAACGCCGGGGATCGATTGAAGCACTTGTTGGAGGTTTTCGACGTGAAAGGTATCGATATGCTCTCCCTCAATAGTTTGCGTATTAGATACTTCGCTGAGTTTTGTGGCAAATTTGTCGTCAATCGTAGAGGATTCCACTTGGATCAGCCCAATATCCGATGCGGCAAGATTGAGTGTCAGCGCACACAAAGTTGAAAGATAGATTTTTTTCTTCATTAACTTCCCTTTTTAAGTTTAGAAAAAGAAGTATAGAAAAGGAGTGTTAATTTTGTGTTAAGAAAAGGATGGAATGAGAGAGAAATCTTTGGCATGTAGTGATATACATGCCATTAAAAGAAGTTTATTAAAGACGCTCTACGTAGCCCGTTTCGGCGTGGATGCGAAGGGTGGCGTTGCTCTCCATGTTGCCGTCATCCTTGATGTCGATAGAACAGTTTTGATTGTCTTGGAGAAGTTGCCCTGCTACATAAGGTTGCGCATTTGCACTGATATCGCCGATAATGGGGCGGCCAAGATGATCGAAACTGATTATAGATACCCCTGTACAGTCTCCTGAGGGTTGTATAGTCACTTGGTATTTTTCATTGAGGTCAACGCCTGAAATGTTGGAGCCGTCCTGCGGATTGCGGGCGAAACGTGTATTATTGTCACTGACGATAGAATATTCGTTACCGTTGAATCTGATCTGCCATAAATTTATAAACCATGTAGCATTGTTGGGATCGAATTTGTCATTAATAATTGCTAAATGCTGTGCGTAACGTATTTGCGATTCGAGTTCTATCGCTGCTTCGGAGACGTTGCTGCGCTCCGTTCTAGGGATTATTACCGCGGCTAGAATGCCTATCACCACGATGACAAAAACAAGTTCGAGCATCGTAAAAGCTTTTTTCATAGTTGTTTCCTTGTTTACGTAAAATAGTAACCGTTTTGGTTGTTTAAAAAGAAAAATTATAGCCTAACTTTTAAAAATCAATACTTTATCCGAGCAAGATAGAGCCCGTTACTCGGTGCAGGTTTGATTTTATGTTTTTTTTCACATGCCAAGAGTTCGGTAATCTCTTGAGCATTTTTTGTCAAAAGTGCACCGACCATCAGGCGGATTTGGGTGCGTAAAAAGCCGTTGGCTTCGAAGGTTAAAACGGTATATTGTTTGTAACGGTAGGCTCTTGTTTTAAAGAGGGTTCGTACCGTAGTTTTGACGTCGCTGCCGCTTTTCATAAAAAAAACAAAATCGTGCTCCCCTTCAAAAAGTTTGATGTTTTTTTGCAAACGTTCAAAATCTATTTTCTCCAAGAAGGTGACGAAAGCATCTTCAAAGGGGTTGGATGCACCCTCTTTGATAACGTAGCGGTAGAGCCTTTTTTTTGCGCCGTAGCGTGTGTGAAAATCGGAGCTGACCTGCTTGATCGATGTGACACGGATCGTTTTTGGAAGCATCTCATTAAGAACCCTCTGAAGTTTGAGAGTATCGTGCCAAAAATCGGGGAGATCAAGATGGCATGCTTGCCCTGTGGCATGTACGCCGCGGTCGGTTCTACCGCTTGCAATAACCTTTTCACGGATACCCAGCTGCGCCAAAACATGTTCCAATACCCCCAAGACGGTGTTTTTACTCTCTTTTTGGGTTTGCGAACCCAAAAAATGGGTGCCGTTGTACGCGAGGATAAGGCAGACGCGCATTTAAAACCGTGCCAAGATGGTTTTTTTATAAAGATAGTAAGTTACCCCGAGCCATGTAAAAAGCACGACGGGGATAGTGTAGAAAGAAAGGAGCTTTTGAAGCCCTAAGCTTGCACCGTAAAAAAGAACGATCCCTAAAAAGATATAAAGATAGATGCGTGCTTTTTGGTGGCGTACGTGAACGATACCTATGGTTGCCACTAAAAAGAGGCTTAAGAGGGGAAAAAGCGTAATAAGAGTGTTGACGATCAGTTTTTCTTTTTTTTGCTCAAACCAGTACTCCATCGGTGTTTTGTAGGGATCGAGGTTTGTTTTCATCGTATCGTTGATATACATGGTTGCAAAATCGATCTGGGAAAATTTTTCTTTAGAGTAGCTATACCCCTCACCCTCTGTAAGTTTAAGGCGCAAAACCCCACCGTCGTTGATCACCTCCGCTCTTTTTGCGCTGATAAGCACCTCTTCGTTTGTATCTTTGTTAAACAAAAAAACGTCGCCGTAGCTTCCGTCTTCGTTGTCTTTGCCTATATACAAAAGCCAAGAGCCGAAGCTGTGCCCGAATTCCGAAGCGGAGAGATTGAATTTTGCTTCGCTTTTTTTGTAAGAGATAAAATTGCTTGAGAGGGTCTTGGCATGGGGAAAAATCACAAAAAAGTTCAATCCCAAAAGTGCGCTTAAAAGCAGTGCTTGTTTTGCAAATGTTCGCAGAATAAACTTCGGATGGATTCCCAAAGAGAAGAGTACGACTACTTCGTTATCGCTGGAGAGTCTAAAAAGCGTTAGCGTTGCCGCTACGAAAAAGGTGATCGGGAGGGTATAAAAAAGCAGTTCGGGCAAAACGAAAATATAGAGCATCGTCATCTCCCAAAGACTCAGCTGAATCACCGCCGTATAGGTTGCAAGCTTGATAAGAAAAATCATCGAAGCGATCGCAAAAAGGGGCAAAAAGATCGAGAGAAAAAGGAGTGTGAGATTTTTCGTAATATAGTTTCTAAGCTTATACATAATTAAAAATTTGCCTCAATATAAGCTGCAATCGGGGTGTCGAGCAAAAATACGATAAAGGTTGCAAGAGCCAAAAACGGTACAAAAGGAACGCGCTGCTCCTCCGCACTCCGTTCTCTGAGCGCGAGCATCACGGGAAGCGCCAAAATAGCCGATAAAAAGACCGCTACAAGCGTGAGTTCAAGCCCTAAAAGCGCTCCCATCGTAGCGGCGACCATAATATCCCCTTCCCCCATCGCTTCGATGTAGGGGTAGGTGTGGTAGTTTTTTCTCCACGGAGTCATCGTTTTATTTGCTTCGCGATGTGCCGCGGAGGTGAGAATGTAGGAGAGGGAGAAACGAAGCAGGGTAAAGCCTCCTGCAAACAAAAGCGCATTTTTAAGGTTTTCTACAAATCCGCCGAAGCTCCAAGCACCCAATACGGCAAAAAGGATAGCTAAAAGGTTGAGACTGTCGGGCACCATTTTGTACTTAAAGTCGATCATCGAGAGAGCCAAAAGCATTAAAAAACTCATACCGATCATGAAAACGGGAAAGCCGATGCCGTACTTAAGCACTAAAACGGCAAAAATAAGCCCCGATAAAAACTCGATAGCAGGGTATTGCGCCGAGATTTTATCGCCGCAAAAAGCACATCTACCGCGCAAAAAAAGCCATGAAAAGAGGGGGATGTTATGCCAAGGTTTTAGCGGCGTGTGGCATGCGGTGCAATGGGAGCCGCCAAATACCACGCTTTCATCTTTTGGGATACGTAAAATCACCACGTTTAAAAAAGAACCAAAAAGGGTTCCGAATATAAATGCTAAAAAAATCTCCATTAAACCAATCCTCCGAAGCGTCTTTGACGTGTTTTAAATTGTTCTATAATCTTCTCTAAATCTTGCGGCGTAAAATCGGGCCAGAGAGTGTCGACGAAAAAAAATTCCGCATACGCCGCCTGCCAAAGCAGGAAGTTTGAGAGGCGTAAATCTCCCCCCGTGCGGATAAGAATATCGACATCCTCTTTACAATCAAGCGCGTTGGCAAACATCTCTTCGGTAATATCTTCTTGGGTGTTTTTGAGGGCATTGCATGCACGGATAATCTCGTTGTGTGCACCGTAGTTAAGAGCAAGGCTCTGCACGAGACCGTCACAATGGAGTGTTTTTTCTTTGACTTCTAAAATTTTTTCCTGCAAAGAGTTTGAAAATGCTCTTGTGTCCCCGATCACTTCAAAACGGATGTTGTTTGCCAAAAGAGTAGGGAACTCTTTGGTCAAATAGCGTTCTAAAAGCTGCATTAAAAACTCCACTTCCAAGCGCGGGCGCTTCCAATTTTCGGTTGAGAAAGCGTAAAGAGTGAGACGGTGGATATCGGGGTGAGCGGCACAAAACTCGGTGATTACACGCACCGTTTTGGCACCCGCTTCGTGCCCTTTGGTGCGTTTGAGCCCTTGGTTTTGCGCCCATCTGCCGTTGCCGTCCATAATAACGGCAATATGTTTTGGCATGTTCATATACTTACGTCCAAAAGGGAGTTGCGGGTGGTTTCATAAAGCGGTTCGATCGTATCTTGTACTTGGACGCTAAGAGCAAATGCAAAGTTTTTCATATCGTGTTCCAAAAATTGTTTTGTTTTTTCAAACGCTACGCATAGGTTTGCTTCGATATTCCCCTCTTCAAGGGAAAGTACACCCGAGACGGGACCCAAAAATTCAAAAGCTGCGTAGAAGTCGATAAAGGTTTTTTTTGATCTGTTATTGTACCTTTTTTTTAGTTGTAAAAGGGCAAAATGCTCGCGGTAGAGCAAGGGAAGGGTAAGGGTTTGATCGTGAAGCGAGAGTAAAAGGTTTGAGAGCGTTTGAAACTCCTCTTTTGTCGTTGCCGCGGCTAATTTTTCACTAAGATTTTGCGCAAGATAGGCGGCGGGTTTTTGCTCTTTTGCAAGATTTTGAAGTTCTGTGAGCGTGAGGGTAAAAGAGCTATTTTTTAGACTCTGCATAAACAAAGGGATTTTCACAAGGCTAGATAAAACAGGTTTGGCATCTTTTGTATAACTCACCTGCGTCCAGTAGCTGTTCCCCTCTTTGAGCGGTTTTTCGCTTTGGGCGGTGAGGGTTTGGTTGTTTAAAACGACGGTGTATCTCCCCTCGCCGAGGGTTTTGAGCACATCGACCGAGGCAAGCTTGATAAGGGCTTTGGTCTCGTTAGGGTTGGCGGCGATCAGTTTTGCTAAAGCATTGATTTGGGAGATCGAGAAATTCATAAGCTCTTGGCATGTTCCAAAATCGAAAATGCTACGCTGAGTTTATCGGCATGCGCTATGGCATGTTGCGTCTCTTCGGTGAGAAAATCGATCGCATTGGTGTCGGTACCGAAACTTGAAGAATCTCGTAAAACATTCAAACATACCCCGTCAAGATTCTTGGCATGTAACATTTTTTTCGCGTTTTCAAGGGCATTTTGGGCGTCCATTTCCGCTTTAAACCCTACCGTTTTGATCCCCTCTTTATCGATAAAAGTCAGAATATCGCTGTTTTTTTTCAGCGAAAGTTCGAAACTCTCCCCGAGCATCTCTTTTTTCAGTTTGCCTTGCTGGGGGGCAAGGGGGGTGTAGTCGCTCACCGCTGCCGCCATAAACAGATACGGGATTTTTTGAATAAGGTGGATATGCTCATCGCGCATCAGCGTGGCTTGGGAGAGCTTTCCTTTTTTTGCGATACGGATCGAATCTACGAGATACTCCGCCATCTCTGCCGAACTTTCCACCTCTATCGTATGAAGCGCTTTTGGAAGTTTCGTATCGAAGCGGGTAGCGATGAGGTTCACGTCCGCCCCTCTACAGTAAAGCGCGGTTGCAAGTGCCGAAGCCATTTTTCCGCTTGAATAGTTGGAGAGGTAGCGCACGTCGTCGATCTTCTCAACGGTGCCGCCGCCCGTGACGATCACGCGTCGATCTTTCCAAAAATCCTCCGTCAAAAGATTTTTTGCCACATGCCAAAAGATTTCGAGAGGTTCTGCCATGGCACCGTCCCCCACCGCTTTACATGCCAGCTCTTTGGTTTGCGTAGCGACGATTTCGTAATCGGCTATGCGCAGCATTTTGAGGTTTGCCTGAGAGATGGGATGATGAATCATGTTGGTATTTGCCGAGGGAGCAAGCACTTTTACCCCGTTGTAGGCAAGGGCACACTGGGTGAGCATGGTGTCGGCGATGGCATTGGCAAGTTTTGCGATCGTGTTGGCGGTTGCGGGGGCGATGACGAAAATATCCGCCCACTCTCCCGCTTTTATGTGGTTGTGGCTATCGACCCACGATTCGTTGTAATCATCCAAAACGCGGTTGGAGGTGAGGGTTTCAAAACTCAGCGGCGTAACGAACTTCTTTGCAGCTTCGCTCATCACTACTTTCACCTCGGCACCCGCCTTGATAAAGAGGCGCACGAGTTCGAGAGATTTATACACGGCTATGGAGCCGCTCACCCCTAGGAGAATTTTTTTGTTTTGAAGCAGGTTAGACGGAATAAGCATTGTTTCCCTTGTGCATAAAATAGACTTCTTGCACAACCTAGACCCTGAATCAAGTTCAGGGTGACGCAATCTTGTGTTCTGTGTTATTTAGAACTTGATTCGGAATCTAGTTTGTAGGTTATTCAAGAAATTTTATAGATTAAAAAATAAAGAGGAGTATTCTAGCACTAAAATGCTTTGAGAGAAAAAAAAGAAAAAGGTTAAAAAAGGGCGCAAGAAGATTCGCGCCCGAGAAATTACCGGAGGCTCTTTTTAAGATCGGCGACAAACTCCGAGATATCGTCGTGAAGTGCTTGCAAATCCTCTTCGTGCTCCACTTCGTCGGCAAGTATTTGCGAGACGATGTCGTAGGTCACGATATCTTTGTCTTTGGTAAGCTCGGCGATAATCGAATAGGTTTTAATCGCGCACTGCTCCCCTTTGATCGCATCTTCCAAGATCGCGACCACGTCAAAATTTTCGGGTGCATCGTAGCCGCAGTTCGTATGACTAAGCCAGTCCTGCGGATGCAGAAGCGGCGTGCCGCCAAGCTGTAAAATACGATCTGCCACCATCGTAGCGTGGCGCAATTCGTCTGCGGCATGTTGGTTTAGTTCCGCAATTGCCGCATCTTTCATAATCCCTTTTATAACTTTAGATTCGATAAAGTATTGGTAATACGCCAACCACTCATCGGCATACGCTTTATTTAAAAGAGTGATAATCTCTTTAACTTCGATCCCTTTGATGATCGAATTTCCGACTCTTGCCATGGTAACCCCTTTTTTGTAGATATGCCTATCTTACAGAAGATAAAATGAAAACTATCTGAAAAATACCTAATCGAACATTTTTCTCATAGCATTAAAAAATTGTACGACCAACCCTTTGTACTCGACCACTTCATGGATCCACTCGTCATACGTTTTGTCTTGATCGCGTAAAAATTTCAAAAGGTAGCGCTCGCTTGCTTCTATTCCTTCGTTCTTTTCGATTTCAAGAAGCTTTTTATAAAGCGGCTCTATCTTTTTTATGGCATGTTCGGGTACCGCTTTTCTGAGTGCCAAATACCCTTCGGGTTTTTTGTCGAACGGATGGTATTTGGTTTCAAACAGCGTCGTAACCCAATAATAATCCCCGTTTTTTGCTCGGTTTTTCACCACCGCCAAGATATCTTCGTGTTTTTTCAAGCGATCCCACATGATCTTAAAAATCACCCTAGGCATGTCGGGATGGCGGATGATGTTGTGGGGTGAACCTATAAGTTCGCGCTCCTCGTAACCGCTGATTTCCGTAAAATATTTGTTGCAGTATTCGATCTTGCCCTTGAGATCGGTTCGACTGATAATCGATTTGATGTTACTGAGCTTAATCTGTTTTCCGCCGCTTTGAGTCATCGTAAACCCCTATTGCATGATGTTTCAATATTTATTTCAAAAACATTCTACACCATTTTTTTAAAAAATGTATGGAAAAAATGTTGAAAAAATAGTCAATTCGTTAAATGTGATAAAATTATCAAAAAATGAGAATATTTTTGCTTTGAAAGATAAGAAAAACTGTATATTTGCATAAGATTGAAAAATACGCAAAAAATGTTCCACATCTTACATTCTTTTCAGTTTTTTTACCCTACAATAAACCAAAAAATAAGAGTGAAGCAGATGAGAGTCGATAAATTTTTAAATGCGGTCAATATTACAAAACGGCGTTCCGTCGCTCAGGATATGATAGAAAACGGTGTCGTGCTTGTCAACGGCACGGTAGCAAAAGCGAGTAAAAACGTCGAGGTGGGTTCTATTATTACGATCAATTACCTTGAACATCCAAAAAAGTATCAGGTATTGAAAATCCCCGAAACAAAATCGACGCCGAAGTCTTTACAACACGAATACATTAAGGAGATCGAATGAATTATAAAGCGGCAAAAGAGATTTTTGAACACCTCTTCAGCGGCGATATGGGTGCCGAGGAGATGCGCGAACTGCTTGTGAATATCAAGCTTGACGAGAGCACCCCTTATGAGGTGATTGCGGGTGCGGCAGAGGTGATGCGCGCCCATGCCATAGCTTTGCCTATCTCCAAAGAGCTTCAAGCAAGAGCGATCGACATCGTAGGTACGGGCGGGGATAAGATAGGGAGTTTTAACATCTCCTCAACCTCTTCGATTTTGCTTGCTGCGTGCGGCTGTTTTGTCGCTAAGCACGGAAGCCGCTCTATCACCTCCAAATCGGGGAGTGCCGATATGTTCGAGGCTTTGGGCGTACGGCTCGATCTGGGAATAGAAAAAAGTGCGCGCCTTTTGGAAGAGACGGGCTTTACCTTTATGTTTGCTCAAAACCACCACCCTGCAATGAAGTTTATTATGCCGGTGCGCAAGACGATCCCCGACAAGACGATTTTTAATATTTTGGGACCCTTAACAAATCCCGCAGGGGTGAAAAAATCGCTCCTTGGGGTGTTTGATAAATCGTTCGTGCCAAAAGTAGCCCAAGCGTTACAGCTCAACGGTGCGACCTCTACCATAGTCGTGAGTTCCAAAGAGCGGATGGATGAGATCAGCATCAGCGATATCACCTATGCGAGCGAGCTTAAAAACGGTATCAAACACGATTTTATCATCGACCCCGAGGAATACGGGATTAAAAAAGCGCCGCTGAGTGCAATTATCGGCGGGGATGCAGGGGAAAACGCAAAGATTCTTTATGCTATTTTTGAAGGCAATGCAACCGACGCACAAAGAGATATCGTGTTGCTAAACACCGCGGCGGCGCTTATCGTCGAGGGGGCGGCACGCGATTTTCAAGACGGCTTGGAGATAGCGCGCGAAGCCCTTAAAAAGGGCGCGGCAACGGCGAAACTCAAACAGATTATGGAAGTCTCCAACAAACTATGAAAACCTACACTCTCAAACAAAACGAGCTTGGCATGTTGGCAGAGGCGCTTGTAAAAGAGTTCCCTTCGGGCGTAGTGCTTTTGCGCGGCGATTTGGCGGCTGGGAAAACCACCTTAACGCGAGAGATTGCGCGCGCTTTAGGGTGCACGGAGGATGTAACCTCTCCTACCTTTTCTTTGCAACACCGCTACGGCGAGAGGCTCTACCACTATGACATCTACAACCACGGGTTGGAACATTTTCTCTCCCTTGGCATGTTGGAGGAACTCGAAAAAGAGGGATTGCATTTGGTAGAGTGGGGCGATGAGGCGCTCGAAGAGATTTTGGCTGCGGCGGGGATCCCGACAAAAGTGGTAGAGATAGAAAAAATTGCAAACGATATGAGAGAATACAAGGTACGAGATGCACACGCTTAAAGCAGTAGATTTAAAGAAAAAGATTAAAGATTTAGAGATCGTCAAAGGGATGAGCCTTGAGGTCAAAAGCGGCGAGGTCGTAGGGCTTTTAGGACCCAACGGGGCGGGAAAAACCACCACCTTTTATATGATATGCGGGCTGGTCGAAGCAAGCGGCGGGGAGGTGTTTTTCGACGGCGAAAACCTCTCGAAGATGCCGTTGCACCAAAGAGCACTCAAAGGGATCGGGTATCTGCCCCAAGAGGCGTCGATATTTAAAGATTTAAGCGTCGAAGACAATCTGATGGTCGCCGCACAGGTTAAGATAAAAGATCCCGAGGCACAAGAGAAGCGGATCACCGAACTTTTGGATATGTTTAACATCGAGCCGATCCGCTACCGCAAAGGGATAAGCCTAAGCGGAGGGGAACGCCGCCGTGTGGAGATCGCCCGCGCGCTTGTAAACGAGCCGAAGTTTTTGCTTCTCGACGAGCCGTTTGCGGGGGTTGACCCCATCGCGGTGATGGATATTCAAAACGTCATTAGACAGCTTGTTTCGTACGATATCGGAGTGCTTATCACCGACCACAACGTGCGCGAGACGCTTGACGTGTGCGACCGTGCTTACGTCATCAAATCGGGAACGCTTTTGGCAAGCGGCACGAGCGAGGAGATAGGGCAAAACGCCGACGTGCGTAAACATTATTTGGGGGAAACATTTAAGCTATAGGCTTTGATGGAAAAAGATGGCAGTATTACGAACGACCCAAAACGTAGAGACCAAACACAAACTCTCAAACACCCTTCGTAACTGGCTGCCGATTTTGCACTCGAGTCTAAGCGACTTGGGCGAAGCGATGGCTCCGTTTGTAGAAGCCAACCCCTTGGTCGAGGTCAAATCGGGTTTTGAGGAGGATTTTGAAAAGCGCCTCCCCCGTAAGATCATCTCCCAAAGCGTGAGCAACACCCGCACCGAACAGATAGAAGCGCTTACTATCCAGCACAAATCGCTCTACGACGTGCTTGACGAGCAGATCGAAGCGCCCCTGTTTCCTACACCCATCTCCCAAAAAATCGCCGCATTCGTGGTTGCGAACCTCGATGAAAACGGCTACTACGAGGGGGAGAGCGAAACATTTTGCAAGCAACATGCCATAACCTTGGCGGAGTTTGAGCGGGTGCGCCTGCGTTTTGCCCACGTAGAACCGGTGGGGATCGCTGCCAAAGATTTAGCCGAATCGTTTTTGTTTCAGCTTGATAGCTCCGACATAAAAGACGAAGCGTACGGGCTTTGCGTAAAGGTGATCAACGATCTTGAGCATATCCACGGCTACGCAAACGAACCCCATTTTGCCGAAGTGATGCGGGTACTCGGTAGTTTTAAAAACCCTCCCGCCATCGATTTTTTAGAGGAATCGAGCCAAATTATCCCGGATTTGATGATCTATTTTAACGACGAACACAATATCGAAGTCAAACTCAACGATGCGTACTACCCCACCATAGAGATCGACACAAACTACGGTGTCGCACACGAATTCGTGACCCAAAAAATAAAGGAAGCAAAAAGCCTCGTCGATGCGCTCGAGATGCGAAAAGCGACCCTTTACAAAGTCGGGCTGATGATCGTGGAGTACCAGTACGAGTTTTTTACTGGGGGCGCGATTATGCCTTTGACCCTTAAAACATTGGCGGATGAATTCGGGCACAACCCCTCCACCATCTCTCGCGCCATCGCCAACAAATACATAGCGTGCGAGCGGGGCGTGTTTGCCATGAAAGATTTTTTCACCACCGCTATAGACGAGGATGTAAGCAACGCCGCTATCAAAGAGTTCGTCACCAATCTTATTAAAAACGAAAACCGCAAAAAACCTTTGAGCGATATGAAACTCTTAGAACTTATCCAAGAGAAATTCAAAGTGCAAATGGTGCGCCGCACTATCGCCAAATACCGTAAACAGCTCAATATCGCAGGGAGCAGCGAGCGTAAAAAACTGTACCATCTGCATTAAACACGGAGAACAATTTTGGCAAAAATCAAACTGGGAACAACTTTGGCAGGTTCGCTTTGGCTTGCTTCACTGCAACATCATTTTGGAAACGACAGCAGACTTGCACGAGGCAAAACCTATTTTAATAAAGGGTTAGTCAAAAGTTTTCAAATAGTAGATTACGACGTTTGGGCAAAGGTCAAAGGCTCTTACGGTACCTACGAGGTAGATTTTGCTTTTTCTCAGTTTGATGAGCTGCGTCAAAAAATTATCGGTTATTTTCAGGCAAATCCGATGGAAAAATTGGGATTGCTTCAAGGTGTTTTATCGCAGGAGTTTTTCGATTGGTGCGAAAAAGAGGGGATCAATTGGACGCCGAGACTTTTTCGTACAGCATTATTTCGCCATTACGGTTACAATTTTACATGCCATTGCGAATGTTACGATTTTTACGACGAAGACCCTTGCAAACATATCTATGCATTGATGTACGCACTTGTCGGTGAGATCGATAACAACCCGCTTATACTTTTAAAACTTCACGGTATAGAGATCGGGGATATCGTCGATTCAAACGAGGTCTCTCAAGAGATAGTTTATCCCGTTGAAATCGTGTACAAAGAGAGTTTTGCACCCGATAAAAAGATGCTTTTAGAGCCTATTAAGATTGTGCATCACGAAGAATCTGCGGGGTTTATCACCTCGTTGTTGCCGAAAAATCCGCCGTTTGCTCCGATCGACTACCAAAAGGCGATGGGGGAGTTCTACAAAGCTTCCAAACAAAATCTTCCGCAACTCGTATCTTTGCCCTCAAACGAACACGGCGAAAAAATAGAGCGTTTGTTTAAAGAGGCAAAGATTGAGATTGTCGTCGACAGCACAATGCAAAATTCCAAAGCGATTCTCAAACATAAGGTGTTTCGTCAAGAAGCGGTGATTCACGAGATTTTAGCACCCTATATGATTGATAGTAATTCTTTGGGATGTAGTATCGATTTGCTCTCTTTCGTGCGGTTATTTTTGTCGTTTAAGAGTGAAGAGGGGAGTTTTTATTATCGCTATTTTTATCAACTTTGCCGTCTTGGGTATCTCATCGTGCACACTTCCTCTTTTATCCCCGCCGTGATTAAAGAGAAAGCCAAAAGCCGTTTTTTTATAGGGTGGATCCCTTTAGAGACCAAAACGTTTCACGAACAGCTTGAATATACCCTGCCGCATGCCATAGCCTCGGTACGCCATAACCAAAGGGGTGCGTATTTTGATCCTCTAAGCGGTACGAAAATGTTTCTAGGGGGATTTTTAAGCGAGTACGTAAGAACCCTCGGGTTTATGCACAAACAACGCCATGCCAACCCTCCCGAAATCTCGAAAACTTTTTTTCAAGGTGTGCCGTTTGCTCAAAAAGGTGCAGGGAAACATAATATCGATAAAGCAGTTGCAAACACTTTTTCGATTTTTATGCTCAAACAAGGCAACTACCTTCTTTCTTTGGCACTACGACGCAATGAAGGTGCACAAAAATACGAGCTCTCTTTACATGCCAAAGATATCCGCACGAACGAAGAGGGAACTTTTAGAGATGTTCTGCAAAAAGACGTTGCAAAAGAGCTTTTAAAACTTCTTGCCCCCATGCGTGGTGTTTTACCGCAAATCGAGCATTTTTTCGAGAGCGACTCTATCCTTTTGGAAAAAGAAGCGTTTGAGGATTTTATCCTCGAGAGAGCGTCGCTGTTGCAGGCGTTGGGGGTGGTGCTCGTACTTCCAAAAGAGTTGCACAATCTAATCAAACCCAGACTTTCTCTCTTTGCAAAAACAAAAAAAGTACCGCAGTCGTTTTTGGAACTGGCAAAGATTTTGGAATACGACTGGAAAATTGCCATCGGTGAGCATCGCATCGACATCGATGAATTTGCCGCTTTGGTGCAGGAACAGGGGAGAATCGTTCATTATAAAGACACCTGTATCACGCTCACTCCCGAGGAGTTTAAAAATCTTCTAGCGGGTGCGAAGAAAAAGCTCAAGGCGACGCCGTTTGATGTTTTGCGGGAGCGTTTTGCAGGGAATTTGCAAAGCGATGCGTCACTGAATATTTTCTTTGAAAAGCTTTTTGAACCAAAAATTATCCACATGCCAAAGGGATTACAAGCAACGCTTCGGGAGTACCAAAGAAGAGGAATTGCATGGGCACTTTCAAATCTGCTTAACAATTTCGGGGTAATTTTGGCTGACGATATGGGACTTGGAAAAACGATTCAGACCATTGCGGTTTTGCTGTATCTTTATGAAAATCAACATGCCAAAGATGCGACACTGATCGTAGTGCCGACGTCGCTTTTAAACAACTGGCAAAACGAACTTTGTAAATTTGCCCCTTCGCTGAGTTACTCCCTCTACTACGGGCAGGGGAGAAAACTTGAAGATACCCGCTTGATCCTTACGACTTACGATACCTTAAAACGGGACGAGGCATTGAGCGGAAAAACTTTTGATGCGGTGGTAATAGACGAAGCACAAAAGATTAAAAATCCCGATACGCAGGCGGCCGTGGCGGTAAAAAGTATCAAAAGCAAATACAAAATCGCACTCAGCGGTACCCCCGTGGAAAACTCCCTAAGCGAGTTGTGGAGTATTTTTGATTTTGCTTTGAGCGGCTATCTTGGGGATTTGAACAGTTTCATAGCGCAATATGCAAAACCTATCGAGATAGAAAAAGATGCGGCTACGGCAGAGATGCTTAAAAAAATCACCGCTCCTTTTATGTTGCGCCGGCTTAAAACCGATAAAAGTATCATAGACGACCTTCCGGATAAAATCGTCATCGACGAATACGTCTCCATGGTGCCAAAACAAGCCGCACTTTATCAAAGTATCGTCGATACGACGATGCAAAAGCTTGATACGCTCGAACCTAGCGAGAGGTTCGGGCTGGTATTTAAACTTATCACCGAACTTAAACAGGTGTGTAACCACCCGAGAAATTTCGATAAAACCTCCGAAATAGATGCACTTATCAGCGGCAAGACACAGATGCTTATGGAGCTTTTAGAGGGGATACTCTCACGCGGGGAGAAAGTGCTTATTTTTACCCAGTATGTTGCAATGGCACGGATACTTTCCGAGATTATAGAAAAAGCGATGCTTATAGAACCTTTGGTGCTTGATGGTTCTTTGAGCAAAAACGCACGTCAAAAACTCGTCGATACGTTTGAGGAGAGCACCCAACACCCCGTGTTTATCCTCTCTCTCAAAGCAGGCGGGGTGGGGCTTAACCTCACCTCCGCTTCCAACGTTATCCACTACGATTTGTGGTTTAACCCCGCGGTTGAAAACCAAGCCACCGACAGGGCATTTCGCATCGGACAAACCAAAAACGTGTTTGTCTATAGACTGATTACTAAAAATAGTTTCGAGGAAAAAATCGACAATATGATCAAAGCAAAAACCGCCATCGGTGAGATGAGCGTTTCGGTAGGGGAAAAATCGATTGCGTCGATGGACAACGAAGAGATAAAAATGCTTTTTAGTCAGAAATGAAGGTTGCATCGTGATTACTTCTCTTAAAAAACGTCTTGATGCCGAAGTGCAAAAACGCAACCGCGAAGGGGAAGTGTGCGATGAGCGGCTTGACCCCATTATGGTGGCGCATTGTTACCGCGATGAGCGGGTGGCTTTGGTATGTGCTCTTTTTGCCTACGGTAACGTCAAGCAGATCGTGAAGTTTTTGGAATCTCTTGATTTTTCCCTGCTTGATGGGGATGAGGCGGATGTGCAAAAAGCCTTGGCATGTCGCTACTACCGTTTTCAAAAGAGCGAAGATATTATTGCGCTTTTTATAGCTTTGGGGCGCTTACATGCCAAGGGTTTAACCTTAGAGACGGTGTTTAAAAAAGGGTACATGCCAAAGAAAAATCCCATCGAGGGGATCAACGAACTTATCCGCACCCTTGCCGCACTCTATCCCCACGCCACGGCAGGTTATACCTTTTTACTTTCGCAGGTGACGAACAAAACCAAGGGTGCGGGGGCGCTCAAACGCTGGATGATGTTTTTGCGCTGGATGGTGCGCCACGATTGTATCGACATGGGGTTATGGCATGGAGTCGATAGCGCCGATTTGATTATTCCGCTCGATACCCACACTTTTAACGTTTCTCGCAAATTAGGGCTTTTAAGCCGTAAAACCTATGATCTGCAAGCGGCGATAGAGCTGACAAACACCCTCAAAAAGTTCGATGCCGCCGATCCGCTCAAATACGATTTTGCGCTTTACAGATTGGGGCAAGAGGGGCTTGTTTAAGAATGAAGCTTCATTAAAAAACAAAAAATCTTACACTATTGATACAACAATAGTTCATTTCTGTATTTTTCTCATATTTAACAATAATTCATATATTTAAGTATTTTTGTATTGAGTTTTTTATATGATATCACTGCTTTGTAATTTTAGGGAGCTATAGTGTTTATTAATAACTGACGTTACGCAGCAATAGCTCAAATCGGCACACAATATGCTTTTGAAGGAGCATGAAGACAGACTACCTAGAACTTTATACAGATTATTTGATCAGTAACAGCGGATTCGCTACGGCGACAGGATTATCGGCGATGATGGACAATCGTGTGAGCCACGATCAGATTACACGGTTTTTGAGTTCAGAGGAGTTTGATTCAAAGCAGTTATGGAAGATGACGAAAAAGACGGTAAGAGAGATCGAATCAGAAGATGGGTGCTTGATATTTGACGATACGGTACAGGAAAAAGCATGGACGGACGAGAGCGAAATGATGTGCTATCACTTCGACCATACGAAAAGCAAAAGCGTCAAGGGGTTGAATATTCTCAATGCACTGTATTATTCCAATGATGTTGCCATCCCCGTAGCTTTCGAGATTGTCCGTAAACCGATATGGTATTGCGAGATTGAGACAAAGCAAGAAAAACGTAAAAGTAACGTTACGAAAAATGAGCTGATGCGCCAAATGATTCAAACATGCATAGGTAATCAGTTGAAGTTTCGCTTTGTACTGATGGACAGCTGGTTTGGGGCGACCGAGAACTTCGAGTTTATCGTCAAACATAAAAAAGAGTTCATAGCAGCCCTTAAAGACAATCGGATGTTCGCTCCCTCTTTGGAGGATAAATATCAAGGACGCTTTATCAAAGTGAGTGAAGTGGCATTAACGGACAAGCAGTCGGTGCGAGGCTATCTGAAGGGGTATGAAAAAGAGATTCTTTTGGTTAGACGAGTCTTTACAAACAAAGACGGAAGCACGGGTGAACTTACTCTAGTATGTTCCGACACAACCATTGATGGCGATCATATTGCAACGATCTATCAGAAACGATGGAAAGTTGAAGAATTTCACAAGTCGCTCAAATCCAATGCCGCTTTGGCTAAATCACCGACAAAGACAATCAAAACCCAAGCCAACCATGTGTTTATGGCAATCTATTCGGTATTCAAACTCGAATGTCTGAAAATAAAAACTGCTCTAAACCATTTCGCACTTAGAACCAAACTTCTCATCAAAGCCAATCAAATGGCTTTTTCCGAATTACAAAGGTTAAAGGGTGTGTAAGGTCAGATAATAATATAGCATCTAAAACACCTGTTCAAGGTGGTTTAGGACATAAATTATATGAAGAGTGGCGTTTATTAGATGATAATAGTCCAGAAGCTAAAAAAATTGCTGAACAAAGTCGTCAATATTATGATGTCGTAAGGAAAGCAAATGCCAGTGAGTAAGGGAGAATTATTTGATAAACAAGATGTCTATATTGATTATGACTTTGAAGAGGTTATGTATAGATACGATCTTAAAACACGAAAACGTTATGTAAAATTTTATGGGAAAGAGGAAAGCCCTTATGTTGTTCCACATGATAATAGATTATATAATGACGCTTTACTTTATGGTGAACAAATAACAAAAGAGGAATATGAAAAAGGAAAACCAAAACAATGAATATAGAAAAAGCTTTGGACATTGCAATACATGCACATAAAGGACAAGTAGATAAAGCAGGTAAGGCATATATACTTCATCCGCTTCGATTAATGAATCAATTTGTGGATGAAAAACTTATGATAGTTAGTATTTTGCATGATGTTGTAGAAGATTCAGATTTTACATTAGATGATTTAAATAATGAAGGGTTTTCTTCAGAAATAATCAATGCAGTAGATTGTTTAACTAAACGTCAAGATGAGGAATATTCATCTTTTATTGATAGAGTTATGGACAATTCCTTAGCAAGGCAAGTGAAAATTGTTGATATAAAAGATAATTTAGATATTTCAAGATTATCTGAGCCTTTAAGTAAAAAAGATATTGAACGTTTAGAAAAATATCAAATGGCTTTATTGCAGTTACAAAATAAAATCTAAATGCTAAAACCCCTATCCCTAACACTATTACTACTTTTTAATAGCTGTTGGGGATACACAACTTTTAAAAATCTCCCCACCACAAAAGACGACTATAGCAAATACAAAGACGATCTCGCATCCCAACAAGCAAAACTTTCCCAACTAAAAGCAGATTTCGCAAACGCTAAAGTCGGTATAGAACAAGCAGATATAGACGAGATGCAAACCTACCTAAACGAGCTGAAAAACGATGAAGCCTACTACGTAGCAAACATAGCCCTGGCAACCACCACCCTCGCGACCAAACTCACAGCCGTAGCAGCACAAGGCTCAAAAGCATCTAGCACAACCGCAACATTCGGCTTTAACGCAGGAGCAGAACTAGATATAGACGCCATAGAACACCAACTAGCAGAGTATAAAGAAAAAAGCATAGCTTCAAACCTACATGCCAACAACATAAACATCCAAGCAAACAACACAGCTACCATCCAAGGAAGTAATCTCACAGCAGACAATGAGATCAACGTAGCAGCCAAAGATACCAATATCCAAGCATCAAGAGATATCGCCACATCCCAAACATCCACCAAACACCGGAACATCACCCTAGGATACGAAGTATACGGAGGTGTAACAACAAGTACATCCGCAGATACGGCACAATCTACAAGCACACAACTCCAACATACCAACTCTTTGCTCCAAGCCGACAACATAAATATAAACACCCAAGAGACTACAACCATACAAGGCGCAAACCTACATGCCAACCAACAACTCAATATCAACACAAACAACCTAGAGGTATCTTCTGTCCAAAACACCGCCACAAGCAACGCAAACTCAAAAAGCTTGAACCTCTCCACAAGCGGATTTACCCCAACAGGAGCAGGAGGATCTCTCTCAAAAAGCAGTAGCTCTTCTGCACAAACACTCCTTACATCCCTAAGCGCAGAAGAAGTAAATATAAACGTAGAAGAAGCTACAACACTCAAAGGCGCAACAATCGCATCCACCGATCAAGACGGAAACGATAACAACAACCTAAACCTAACAACAAATACCCTAAACATCTCAAGCCTCAACAACACCTCCAAATCAAAAAGCATCTCGGTAGGAGCAAACATAGGCGGAAGCTTTGAAAATAACACCCTCAATAATGTCTCAATAGATTTCTCAAACAATACAACTAACTCAAAAACAAAAACCCTAGCAACCATAGGAAGCGGAAACATCCAAATAACCGACCAAACTTCCTCCGAAACAACCATGCTAAACTCTGACATAGCAAACAACGAAGTTGACATCTATAACATCTCAAGCCATAAAGGACTACAAGGAGAACTTGATACAAGATTGCTTACACAAGAGGGGAGAAAACAGATTGCTGAAGATATTGAAAGAACCATACGTACAGGTGAAGCTATAGGTGATGTAGCTACAAAAGAGTCTATAGAGATTACCGATACATTCGATCATATAGGAGATGTTCAAAAAGACTTAGATGTTCAAAAAGCTCTCTCTTTAGCAGATAATGGTAAAATCATTGATATTTTAGATGACAAAAACAGAGAAAAATATACGCAACAAGAAAGAGATAATGCCTTGAATGAATATGCACAAATATATGCAGGTATATATAACATAGATATACAAAGTGCAAAAAGTGCAATCATAGCTGATAAATACGGTTCAACCTATACAAACCAAGAAAATACAAGCTCAAATATTTTTATTGATAATGCAAAAAATAGTGGAGCACTAGATACAGCAAATACTATGGGACATGAAGTAGCCCACGCTAGAATGAACCAAGGACAAACAAGAGAAAGAATAGGAGATTTAGCAGAAGAGTATGCAAATACTTTTGGAGAGTATTCAGCAGATGGTATGGAGTTTAGCTCTTCAACATACAACAATGTTAATCTTAATAGCAATTCTCCAACAACTATCCCAACCCCTAAAACAACCGCTGACATAACAACACTTACAAATAATACAAATGAGTATTTGGGCGATAGTGCAAAAGCTGATGCTGGGGTTGGTCGGATGGATGATAGTCCACTCCTTTTTATCCCTTTAGCAATAGTGGCTTTAGAAAACTATGGGAATACTCCACAAAGTAAAGAAGATATACAAACAGGTCCGACAGACAATATTAATTTACTTGTAGGTGCAGGTACCGTTTTAAAGGCAGGTCAAATATACCAAGGTTCAAAAACAGTAGTGACAACAGCACTAAAATATGACCCATCCCTTACCCTTACAGGAGCAGGTGTCGCTACAGGAACATCTGCTTATACAAACTATGATAAATATGACGGAACAGAATACGCAACCCATGTAGCCACAGATGGAGCCATCTCTTTCTTGGTAGGAAAATATATCCCAGCAGGAAACTCCATGGGAACAAGTATAGGGTATGGTACTTTGGGTGGGAGTGCAAGTGGATTTTTGAGTGAACTAGGACATCAAGCTACAGATACTTATGTTTTTGATAACCAAGCGAATATGAACTACCAAAACATCTTCCTCAACAGTGCCATCGAAGGAGCAGCAGGAGCAACAGGGAAATTTTATAACAGTATGGGCGACATGATGAATGGCGGTCATATCATAAACGACGCAGTAGATATGGGAGTTTCCCAAAGCTTTAAACCAGTGATAGAATCCCAACGCAATAGTTTCGATAATCAAACGAAGCAAGAGGCTGAATAATGTTGTCAATCATTATTTATCTAAGTCTCATTGTCGGTATTTGGGGTTCCTTTAGAAAAGGGTTTTACGATGGAATACTCTATGGGCTTATCCATCAAAAAGCAGGAAGAAAAATAGGAGCGGTAAAATTTCAACCCTATCTTTACGCAGGACAAGCCACCTGTAGAGGCTGGGGGCTGATAGGAAGTCCTGGGATTGTTTTTTTGCTAATTACATATATGGCATATATCTATCCAGCAAACCAAGATGCCAAGGATTATTTCCACTCCATAGGTCACTACTATATCATCTACCTCATAGGCTACAGTATCATCCTAGGCTATCTCTATTTCGGATACCAATGGATAAAAGAGGGGTATATAGATGGCATCAAAAACAAAAAAACAAAAACCTACTACCATCTCCAAGATGGAGAAAAGTACTTTATCAATAGTGCCAAAGAGAAAGAGAGAACCATCTCCAAACATAAATACTTTCGAGGTCAAAAAGCAGTAAAAACAGGGATAGCTAGAGTAGCCTTAGGGAGTGCGTACATCTTAGTAGCACTTTTGCTTTTTATGGATAGAGAGTATTATGTAGGAGATTCCAACAAATCTATCTACCCAAATGCCTTTGAGATAGGAAAAGAGTATTATAAAAAACACTACCCAAAAGAGAAAAAAAAAGAGGAGACTCCAAAAGTAGAACAAACTTACATCCCAAGCTATAAAGAACTTCCTGAAATGAAAGAAGCGTTTGAAACTATAAAAAAAGAATTGAAGTGATATTAGGATGAGTATAATTATCAACCTCCAAGCAACAAACAACATCACCATAAAAGAAGCCAAAGAGACTACAACTACAAACTCTTCATCCGCTCACGGTAAAGTAGAACTAAAAGGTACCCTCAAAAACGAGTTTGTCCAAATAGGCTACGCAGTAGATGATGCCGCAAAAGCAGCAGAAGCACTTAAAAAAGTAAAAGAGAGTTATAGTCAATATAAAAACAATCTTGCATCCCAACAAGTAAAACTTTCCCAACTAAAAGCAGATTTCGCAAGCGGTAAAGTCGGCATAGAACAAGCAGACATAGACGAGATGCAAACCTACCTAAACGAGCTAAAAAACGATGAAGCCTACTACGTAGCAAACATAGCCCTAGCAACCACCACCCTCGCGACCAAACTCACAGCCGTAGCAGCACAAGGCTCAAAAGCATCTAGCACAACCGCAACATTTGGCTTTAACGCAGGTGCAGAACTAGATATAGATGCCATAGAGCAACAACTAGCAGAGTATAAAGAAAAAAGCATAGCTTCAAACCTACATGCCAACAACATAAACATCCAAGCAAACAACACAGCTACCATCCAAGGAAGTAATCTCACAGCAGACAATGAGATCAACATAGCAGCCAAAGATACCAACATCCAAGCATCGAGAGATGTTGCTACATCTAAAACATCCACCAAACACCAGAACATCACCCTAGGATACGAAGTATACGGAGGTGTAACAACAAGTACATCCGCAGATACGGCACAATCCACAAGCACACAACTCCAACATACCAACTCTCAGCTCCAAGCCGACACCATAAATATAAACACCCAAGAGACTACAACCATAAAAGGCGCAAACCTACATGCCAACCAACAACTCAATATCAACACAAACAACCTAGAGGTATCTTCTGTCCAAAACACCGCTTCAAGTAACTCAAACTCAAAAAGTGTAAACCTCTCCACAAGCGGATTTACCCCAACAGGAGCAGGAGGATCTCTCTCAAAAAGCAGTAGCTCTTCTGCACAAACACTCCTTACATCCCTAAGCGCAGAAGAAGTAAATATAAACGTAGAAGAAGCTACAACACTCAAAGGCGCAACAATCGCATCCACTGATCAAGACGGAAACGATAACAACAACCTAAACCTAACAACAAATACCCTTAACGTCAGTTCACTTAACAACACTTCTAATTCAAAAAGCATCTCGGTAGGAGCAAACATAGGCGGAAGCTTTGAAAACAACACCCTCAATAATGTTTCTATAGACTTCTCAAACAATACAACCAACAAAAAAACAAAAACCCTAGCAACTCTGGGAAGCGGAAACATCCAAATCACCGACCAAACTTCCTCCGACACAAGCATGCTCAACCGTGACATAGCAAACAACGAAGTAAATATCTATGACATAGAGAGCCATCAAGGACTGCACGGGGAACTTGATACGAGACTGGTTACACAAGAGGGGAGAGAGGAGATAGCAGATGATTTTAGAACAACGGGTCTGGAGATGCAAAAACTAGATGCTATACTTCCGAGTGCTACAAACGAGAATGAAGTGTTGGCAACAATAGGTACAGGGCTAAACTTCTTAAATACAGTAACTTTAGGAGTTACACCCAGTGATGATAGTGACGGTGGTCTAATAGGACAAATACCTGTATTATTCGGACAATATGATATAAATCAAAAAGTGCTCAAAGTAGTTTCTGAAAGTTCACAATATTTTCAAGAGAATAAAGATGCATTTATACCGATTCAAGAGAGCGATTATTATAAACAAGCATCAAAAGAGACACAAACACGTTTGGATTCAGGAAACCTCTATGTTTCAAAAGAACCAATTACAATAGATGCTTCAAATGCTTCGTACCAGAACTTTACAAACGGTATGATGAACAACGAAGCAGATGCAATTAAAAACGGGATAAGTCAAACACATACAAAAGATGATACAAATATAAACCTCACAGTAAACTATAACCCAACACACGGTTTACTAGGAGACGGTTTAGAATCGGCTATAGATAAATTTGGAGGAACAACAGGTATGGCAGAACAAACAGGAGAGTTTATACGAGATGTAACAACATCAAGAGGGACATTAGGCTCAAACTTTGCAGCACATTCACAAGGAAACCTACTTACAAATTCAGGAGTAAACTACATCAATTCCAAAGGCTCTTATGAGGATGGTGGGTTTATGGATAGGGAGTATTTTATAGATGAAACAAGAAAGGATAAAGAATTTGGTATTCCAACCTTTGCAGGATATGGATCGCCTGTGAATACGACAACTATGAAAGAAACATTGGAAAGTGATATAAATGGAAAAGACAGCCCTTTTAAATTTATAGGAAACTATCTAAGTACACGCCAATTTTTTGCTAGATGAGTTTAGGAGGGCGAAACTCGGAGCGAATGTTGCTTGAAGCAACGTATGAAGATAAGACGCAATGAGTTTCAAAAAGAGTATAGCGAGTTAGAGGT
>Ga0265295_1003195_pt1 | contig 24425 bp, 14 predicted proteins | sample Munlansysbiofilm_FD_192503 | JGI IMG/M metagenome (GOLD analysis project Ga0265295, IMG submission 192503) | Leachate microbial communities from a municipal landfill in Southern Ontario, Canada - Methane capture system biofilm | ecosystem: Engineered > Solid waste > Landfill > Unclassified ... | reverse complement strand
TGAGCAGGTGGATGTTATCCTGGGTGGTACGCCAGCACAGTATGGTGATGCTACCGGTGGTATTATCAGCGTTACAACCAAAGGCCCATCGCGTACTTTTGGTGCAGGCGTTGAACTTGAAACATCTGAGTTACTTGATGCATACGGGCACAACCGTCTTGGTTTTAACTTGCAGGGGCCATTGCTTAAAAGCAAGAAAAATGAAACAGCGCTGCTCGGCTTTTTTATTGCCGGCGACCTTAGCTATAACCGTGATGGAAAAATTTCTGGGATGGGATACCACCGTGCCAATGATGCTACATTAGCCAGCGTAAGTGCAAATCCGTTGCGTCCTTCGGGAATCGGTGAAGGAACTTTTAAAAATGGAGAATTTGTGCGCTTTGATGATCTAACGACGAGCAAAACATCTATGAATACTGCCCGATATGGTGTTAACCTCTCCGGAAACATAAATATCCGTACCACAGAAACTATTAACCTTTCTGTCGGTGGAACCTTTAACAAATCAAAAGGAGATGACTATAGCTATTCGGGATCTTTCTATAACTATGATAAAAATACCCGCTTCGACGATAATACCTGGCGTGTTTTCGGTCGTTTTACACAGCGTTTCCCCACAGATAGTGAAAGCAGTTCACTCATAAAGAATATTTACTACTCCATACAGGCCGACTATACCCGCGAAAAAAATACCTATGGCGACCCTAACCATTGGGACGATGTGTTTAAATATGGCTATCTTGGAAAATTTGAAGTATATAAAACTTCCACTTTTGAGCTGGGCAGCGACACCGTTAACGGTAAATTTTATGACAATGTATGGTTGCTGAACTCTTGGAATTACGACACCCTTGTTGCTTGGACTCCTTCTGACATAAACCCACTGGTAGCTAATTATACCACAAGTTATTATGATACCTATGACGGCCAGCCCAAAAGACATTATGAAAACTTTGACCAGATTCAATTGGGTGGTGGTTTGCTTAATGGCGATTCACCTAGCGCATTCTACGGCTTATATCAGGCTCCGGGTACTAACCAGAGTGGCTATGGTTTGAGAGATAATGACCAGTTTAGCGTGAACGTTGCCGGTTCAATGGACATTGGAAACCACGAAATCAGACTCGGTTTCCAGTACGAACAACGTACCAACCGCAACGTGGCGTATGCCCCAACCGGTATGTGGACTTTGATGCGCGGTTTAACGAACTTTCATATCAATGAGTTGGACAAAGACAATCCATTTGTAATTAGCTATGACGGAATTGTTGACACCATTATGTATAACAGAAGGTATGATGAGCTATCACAACGTACTTTTGATGCCAACCTGCGCGAAAGATTAGGATTGCCTGTTGACGGTCTTGATTATATCAATATCGACTCTTACGACTTTAACAACAATACCATTGACTACTACGATAAGCAAGGTAAGGTGCACACCATTACTGTAGATGGCGGTGAGCTTTTCGACCTCGGAATGTTTAGTCCAGACGAGTTGTTGAATGATGGTAATTATTACACCAGCTATTCAGGATATGACTATACTGGCAAAAAACTGACTTCACGTCCAAGTTTTGAAGATTTCTTTAACGAGAAAGACGAAAACGGTATGTTTACCCGTCCTGTTGGTGCTTTCCAGCCGGTTTATATCGCTGGTTATTTACAGGATAAATTTGCTTTCCGCGACCTTATCTTTAATATAGGTGTACGTGTTGACCGTTTTGATGCGAACCAACAAGTGCTGAAAGACCCGTATTTGCTTTTCAATGCCAAAACAGCCGGTGAAGTGTCCAGTATTAAAGGACAAGCAGTAAGTCATCCTTCAGTAATTGGTGGCGATTATGTAGTATATGTTGACAAGGTCAATGATCCAACACGTATTGTAGGTTACCGTAATGAAAACACTTGGTATAATGCCGAAGGTGCCGAAATACAGAATCCAAGCGTACTCGATGTCGGTTCTGGTATTTCTCCATTTTTGTTTAACCCCGACCAAAACCGTGCTGACATTAACTCATTCAAAGATTATGAGCCACAGGTAAACGTGATGCCCCGTATCTCTTTCTCGTTCCCAATTTCTGACGAGGCCTTGTTTTTCGCACATTATGATGTGTTGACACAGCGTCCTACCAGTAACCTGTTCTCAAATCCTGCCACCTATTATTTCTTTGAAAATATTGGTGATGAAATCAACAACCCTTCGTTGAAACCTTCTCAAACTATTGACTATGAGCTTGGATTTACCCAAAAGCTGACAAATTCTTCCTCAATCACATTTACCTCCTTTTATCGTGAGATGCGTGATATGATTCAGATTTATCGTTTTAACGGAGCTTATCCAAAAGATTATACCTCATATAATAACCTTGACTTTGGTACCGTAAAAGGTTTGACGGTAGAATACGACTTACGACGCACCAACAATGCTCGTCTGCGTGCCAGCTACACCTTGCAGTTTGCCAACGCAACCGGAGCTTCAACCACAACAGCTTCAGCGCTTGTTGCTGCTGGTCTGCCAAACCTGCGTTCTACCATTGCTATGCCCTGGGACCGTCGCCACCAGTTTAATTTGCTGTTCGACTATCGTTATGGTAAAGGCAAAGAATACAACGGACCAGTAGTAAGAAGAGAAAAGAAAGACAAAGCACCGGTTCAGTTGTTGAACAATACCGGTTTCTCACTCACTGTTTCAGGAGGTTCTGGAACGCCTTATACCGCTTCACGTAACGTGTTGTCGCCTGTATCAAGCGTTAGCTCCTTGCTCAAAGGTACCTATTATGGCTCACGCCTTCCTTGGCAGTTCCGCCTCGACTTGCGCGTTGACAAAGATATCGACCTCAATATGGGTAGCAAAGACGGAAAAAAACGCACCGCTTATCTTAACGTTTACCTCCAGGTATTGAACCTGCTTGATACCAAAAACGTTATTCGCGTATATTCTGCCACAGGAAACCCGGATGACGATGGATACCTTTCAGCTCCTGAATGGCAACGCCAGATCAATAACCAAACTGACCCGGTTGCATTTAGAGAATTATACAATGTTTATGTGAATAATCCTGGTAACTACAGTTCACCACGTCAGATTAGAATAGGTGTACTCTTTAATTTCTAAACATAGCTACGGAATGCAAGAAGAAATAAATATGAAAAAAATTACTGTTACTATGAAAAATATGTCCCGATTGCTCTTTGCAGCCATTTTTGTCTTCCTGATCGTGGATCAGGGCTGGGCGCGCGAGGTCCAGTTTCCTAATGGTAAAACTAAATCTAGTGGGTTAAAGCAAACTACTGCCGGATGTTCTCCTTCCTCCGCATTTGAGTGGCTCGATATTAATAATGTGCGTGCACGTATTAATGCCGGCGGCGATATGTGGTGGGATTTGCCGGGTGGTACAGGTGCCAAATATTATATTCCTAAAAACGGATCTGCCACATCACTGTTTGCAGGTTCGCTCTGGATTGGAGGATTGGATATCAATAACCAGCTAAAACTGGCTGCCGTTAGGTTTCGCCAGGTCGGTAACGACTTCTGGACTGGGCCATTGACCATTGATGGTACGGCTGCTATTGATGAAAGTACCTGTGCCGAATACGATAAACTCTTTAGAATGAACCGCGCATTGGTTGACGAATTCCTTGCGAATACCGATCCTGTTACCGGAGCTTTTATACCAAGTGATGATTATAGTATTCCATCAGAAATTATAAATTGGCCCGCACATGGCGATGTTTCTAAAAATCAAAGCTACTACCTGGCTCCTTTCTACGACGTGGATGGTGATGGCGAATACAACCCGTTGATGGGTGATTACCCATACTATGATATCGACAACAGCTTGTGTCATACTAAAATACCAACCATGGATGAAGCCCTCGAAGGCTCAATCAAAGGTTCGGTTTTAGCCGACCAGGTTATTAAAGGCGACCAAACACTTTGGTGGGTTTTTAATGATAAAGGAAATATTCATACAGAAACCCAAGGTGCTGCTATCGGTTTGGAAATCAGGGCTCAGGCCTTTGCTTTTGCTACCAATGATGAGGTTAATAATATGACTTTCTACAGTTATGAAATTATTAACCGCTCAACTTTTGAATTGACGGAAACCTATTTCTCACCCTGGGCAGATACTGACTTGGGTTTTGCAGCCGATGACTTCGTAGGTTGTGATGTTGGCCGTGGATTAGGTTATAGCTACAACGGAAAAGCCGTTGACGGCAACGGTGAGCCTGAGGCCTATGGAGCTCAGCCACCTGCAATCGGTGTTGACTTTTTCCAGGGACCTTACCTCGATCCTGATGGCTTAGATAATCCGAAATACCGCTTTATTACCGATCCTGCTACAGGAGATACTATTGGAAAAGAACAGTTGTGTGATGTTAGTATTAATGGTGTTAACTTCGGAAACGGTATCAAAGATGATGAACGCTTCGGAATGCGCAGGTTTATTTATCACGAAAACGCGAATGTTCCTATTGGCGACCCTAGTAACGCACCTGAATATTATAACCTGCTGCGTGGTATCTGGAAAGATGGTAACAAAATGCTTTATGGTGGAAATGCTTACCCAACCGGTTCTGGTACTGTAGGTCCGGAAACTGACTTTATGTTCCCTGGCGATACTGATCCTTGTAACTGGGGTACCGGACTAGTTCCTCCAAATGGTGGATTTACCCAAGATGGTTTATACTGGACAGAGGAAACTGGCGATGGCGGCTCACCTAACCCTCCTGGCGACCGTCGTTTTATGCAGTCTGCCGGTCCCTTTACCCTGAAACCAGGTGCTGTTAACTATATTACAGTTGGTATTCCATGGGCGCGTGCCGTATCCGGTGGCCCCTTTGCCTCTGTTGAATTGCTGCGCCGTGTGGATGATAAAGCGCAATCGTTGTTTGATAACTGCTTTAAAGTAATTGACGGGCCTAATGCGCCTGATCTTAGCTTCCAGGAATTAGACCGCGAGCTGATCGTGTATATCTCTAACTCGCCTTCTTCCAATAACTATGGCGAAGACTATCAGGAGTTTGATCCGAATATCCCACAACCAAACCCAAATAAGCCCAGCGAACGCAGCGACAGCTTGTACCGTTTTGAAGGATACCAGATTTTCCAGCTTAAAGACGCTTCTGTAAGTGTTGAAAGCCTTCATGATCCTGATAAAGTACGTTTGGTTGCCCAATTCGATAAAAAAAATGGTGTTAGCAAACTTGTTAACTTCTACTACGACGAGCTTATTGAGGCTAACGTACCTGTGATAGAAGTTATGGGTGCTGATGATGGAATTAAACACTCCTTTAAACTTACCCAGGATGCTTTTGCAACCGGTGATGTCAGACTGGTTAATCACAAGCAGTATTACTACCTGGCAATATCTTATGCTCACAATGAGTTTATGGCTTATTCTCAGGAATCAGCCGTTCTAAACGGATTACTTGGTCAGAAAGCACCATATCTCGCAGGACGTAAAAATATCAAGTCATACACTGCTATTCCACATAAAACCATTAACGGAATTGTAGTGAATGGTAATTATGGTGATAGCCCTGAAATTATGCGCCTTAGCGGTAATGGTAATGGTGGAAATGTGCTTGAACTTACCCAGGAAACGGTGGATTTGATTATGAGTAAAGAGCCTGCAAGTAAAACAAATATTTACGGCGGCCCTGACTATCCTATCGCTTATAACCCGGTGTATAAAGAAAACTATGGACCAGTTTCAATAAAAGTTGTTGACCCCTTAAACGTGGTAAGTGCTGATTATCAACTTGTTTTTGATACATTGAAGAATGTCAAACTTTACAATGTAATAGGTGATGCACAGATAAAAGGTGATACCGCTAGTAAATATGTATCAACCTGGCGACTAATTGATACAGGAACCGGAGAGACTTATTACTCTGATACCACAACGCTTGAAAGCAATGAGCAGCTTTTCCTCGACAGGGGGATTGCAGTTACCATTAAACAACCATTTAATACAGGCCCTTATAACGTAGGAGAAATTACAAGTGGTAATTCAAACTATTATGTAGTTGGCATTTTGGCTGAAAACAATGGTTATCTTGAATCAAGTATTGTTTATGCAGATAGTTCCAGGCGTTGGTTAGATGGTGTCAGAGATCAAGATATTCCTGAATTACCAACAAACTGGATTCGTTCCGGAACACATACAGACCGTGACGTACCAATGCTGAACGACTGGATCATGTCTGAAAGCGAATACGGAACTCCTCCTGACAGAGCTTGGGACCCTGATGAAGCATACGAAAAGATACAAAATGGTATATGGGCTCCTTATTCAATGACTACTTTCGCTAATAATATCGGACAGGGAGGAACACAAAGTATTGTAGGACCGGCCTTTAGTGAAACCTCAAAAAGATCTAACAGTCTCCAAAATTTGTCGAGTGTTGATATTGTGTTTACGCCTGACAAGAGCAAATGGACACGCAGTCCTGTGCTTGAAATGAGCTTCGACCGCGCCCTGGCTGAAGGCAACGCACCACGCTTTGGTTTGCGTAGAGCTGCTTCGGTAGATAAGGACGGAAATAGTGCTGCTTCCATGGATTTGGACGGAAGTACTAATCCAAACGACCCGAATTATATCAGCAGTCACGGTATGGGTTGGTTCCCCGGATATGCCATCAATGTGGAAACCGGTGAGCGATTGAACATCATGTTTGGCGAAGATTCATTCCTTTCAGGACAAAACGGACGCGACATGTTATTCAACCCAACAGCTAAAGACATGGATTTACCGAATCAGATTTTCGATCCGAATATTTATTCTCAAATTGGATTCCAGCCGTTGATGGGTGGTAAACACTATGTGTATATAATGCGCCATGACTATTATAACTTTAGTCAGCTCAATATAGACTTTAAATCACCTGCCTATGATGCAGGTCATTATGCACACAGCGTACTCGATACATTATTCAATACCCAGTTCCCATTTATAACCAGCAGCTTCTTTACCCAAATTATGTATGTTGGGATGCCAATGGCAGTAAAAGGTGAAGAATGGTTGTCTAATGAAGCCCGTATCAGAATCAGGGTGGCCAAACCTTATGAGAGATATTACTCTAAGTTGCCACTGGATACCATTTACGCTGGCATGGATGTAAACCGTTTCTATCCTTCATACCAGTTTAGCACAAAAGGTATTGCAACAGAGTTCGATGTTCCTGCAAAAGTTCAGCAAGACCTCGATATTATAAATGTTGTGCCGAATCCTTACTACGCTTATTCGAGCTATGAAAGGAACGCCCTGGATAACCGCGTTAAAATCACTAACCTGCCTGAGCAATGTGTGATCACCATTTATAATATGAATGGCACCAAGATCAGACAGTATAAGAAGGACGAATCCAAGACTTCTATTGACTGGGATTTGAAAAACTTCGCCGGCGTACCAATAGCGAGTGGTGTTTATATGATCCACATCAAATCGGACGATGGAGAGCGTATCATCAAGTGGTTTGGAACAATGCGTCCAATTGACCTGAATACCTTCTAATAAATAGAAATGCGAACCAAAAATACAAGAGAGATTATGAATACTTTTTATAGATACATAACCGTAATGAGCCTGATAGTGCTGATAGGCATTGCAGGACAGGATGCATTCGCAGGAAACAAAGACAGGTCAGGTCAGGCTGGTGCTTCCGAGTTGTTGATTAATCCCTGGGCCAGAAGTACAGGCTGGGGAAATGCCGGCACGGCCAATATCAGAGGCCTGGAGGCTATGTGGAGTAACGTAGGCGGTACGGCTTTCACCAAGAAAACAGAGTTGATATTTTCGCATACTACCTGGCTCAAAGGATCTGATGTTAACATCTTTTCCTTCGGACTTACCCAGCGCGTAGGCGAAACCGGAGTGATTGGATTGGCAGTAATGTCAATGAACTTTGGTGATATTCCTATCACAACTACTGAATATCCTGATGGAGGCCTCGGAAACTATTCGCCAAACCTGATGAATATCAGCCTGTCTTATGCCAAATCGTTTTCAAACAGTATCCATGCCGGATTTGTGATGAAAATTATTTCCGAGAGTATCTCCGACATGAGTGCTCAAGGTGTAGCATTAGATGCCGGTATCCAATATGTAACTGGAAGCCAGGAGAATATCCATTTCGGAATTACACTGAAAAATTGGGGACCTACCATGAAGTTCTCAGGTGATGGTTTGTCACTCAAAGCCTTTATTCCCGGACAGGAAAACCAGTTTACGTTGGAGCAACGTCAGGAGGCTTTTGAGCTGCCTACACAGTTGTCTATTGGTGCTGCTTACGACTTCTTGTTTGAACACAATTATCGCTTCACCTTGGCCGGCAACTTTACCTCTAACTCCTTTACCAAAGATCAAATCATAATTGGTGGTGAGTTCTCATTGAAAGAGTATCTGTTGCTGCGTGCTGGATATACCTATGAAGAAGGTATCTGGGATAATATTGAAACATCGGATAGAACCAATGTAAGCAAAGGACTAAGTGCCGGTTTTTCCGTGCAGGTGCCTCTTAATAAAGAAGCCGGATCTGTATTTTCAATTGATTATTCCTACAGAGATACGGATCACTTCAACGGAAATCATACCATTGGAGCACGTATCAGCTTCTAATAGTTAATTAAAAACTAAGACTAAAACCGGTGGCCTGAAACTGGCTACCGGTTTATATTTTAAACATTGTTCCTCAATAATTTACAGCTTTTTTAAATTTAATAAAAAAGGCACAAGACTTGCGTAGAAAGAAAATATTGTATCTTTGCAAGCGAAAAGGCCCTTATACCATTAAGGGTCTTTTTATCGTATAAAGATTTTACAACCCATTTCCGCTGCAAGGCGGAAATTTGATAATTAGACCGGCACTGCTCCGCGGGCCGGATTTATTGATTAAAACCTATAAGGTTATGTCAGAAACAAAATATTTTACACAGGAAGGACTCCAAAATATAAAAGAAGAATTGGAAGACCTTATGGTGAAAGAGCGGCCTAAAATTTCGCAAATGATTGCCGAAGCGCGCGACAAAGGAGACTTGTCGGAAAATGCGGAGTATGATGCTGCTAAGGAAGCTCAGGGTATGCTCGAACTGAAAATTTCTAAGCTGCAACAGCTGATTATGAATGCCAGAATCATTGATGAATCAAAAATGGATGTGTCAAAGGTGCTGTTGATGTCGAAAGTGAAGATTAAAAACCTCAAGAACGGGGCTGAAATGGATTATATGCTGGTGCCTGAAAAGGAGGCCAACTTTAAAAACGGAAAGATTTCTGTAAATTCGCCCATAGCTAAAGGTTTACTTGGTAAAACTGTGGGCGAACAAGTCGAAATCAGCGTTCCTGCCGGTCTTATGACTTTTGAAGTTATTGAAGTATCACGCTAAAAAATTCACATCATGGCAAGCATTTTCACAAAAATCATTCAGGGAGAGATTCCAGCCTACAAAATAGCCGAAGACGATAAACACCTCGCCTTTCTGGATATTAATCCATTGGCCAAAGGACATGCCTTAGCCATTCCAAAGCTGGAAGTGGATTATGTGCTGAACATGGAAGATGCCGCTTTGGCCGATTTAATGATTTTTGCAAAAAAAGTGGGTCGTGCAATTGAAAAAGTGGTGAGCTGCAAGCGAATGGGAATCACAGTTATCGGGCTCGAAGTGCCGCATACGCACATCCACCTGATACCAATCAATACCATTTACGACATGGATTTTAAGCAGCCAAAGTTGAAGTTTAGCGACGACGAATTTGCTGCTTTAAGTGCAGAAATAAGAAAGGCCTACTCGGATTTATAGTAAGATAAAACTACAATAAATAAAAAAAGGACGGCCTACAAGCTGTCCTTTTTTCATTTTAGTATATCAGCTTTTGAATCGTCAGTAAGCACGCTCGTTGCGGCCTTCAATAAAGTTGATAAACGAGCGGTTTACAACCTTATTTCCGCCGGGTGTTGGATAATCGCCTGTAAAATACCAATCGCCTTTGTGATCGGGAATGGCGGCGTGCAGGTTTTCAATCGACTGATAAACCACGCTAACCCGCGATTTTATTTCTGTTGAGGTAATCATCGCTGCAATGCGGTCAGAGATTTGTTTAGCCGTAAATGGTTTATAAATTTCCTTCACGTAATTCACCATTTCCTCTTTGGGAAGCTTTTCCTGTTGCTTGCATTTTTTGTAAACTTCATTGATGATGTGGGCTTGCTGTGTTTCTTTCAGCAAGGCGATTGTTGCTTTAAAAGCAATAAAATCGTTCAACTTAGCCATATCAATACCATAGCAGTCGGGATACCTGATTTGTGGCGCTGATGAGGCAACTACAATATGCTTTGGCCCCAGCCGATCCAAAATACGGATGATGCTGTTGCGCAAAGTTGTTCCGCGCACGATGGAGTCATCCAGCACCACCAGCGTGTCTTTATCACGCCGAACTACGCCATAAGTAACGTCATAAATATGCGTAACGAGGTCGTTTCGTTGCTTGTCCTGCGTGATAAAAGTTCGCAGCTTCATGTCTTTTACGGCGATTTCTTCAATGCGCAACTGGGTGGCAAAGATGTCATCGAGTTCTTCAGCAGTGAGGCTGTTTCCGGCTGCCCGGATGCGTTCTTTCTTCACATCACGGCAATGGATGTTCAGCTCTTGCACCATGCCGCGAAAAGCCGCAGAAGCCGTATTCGGGATATAAGAAAAGACGGTATTGTCCAGGTCAAAGTCAATTTCCTGAAGCACGAAAGGCACCAGTAATTTTCCTAAGTTTTTACGCTCTTTGTAAATATCAGCATCGGTGCCTCGAGAGAAATAAATCCGTTCAAAAGAACAGGATTTTCTGGGTGTAGGTTCCTTGCAAACTTCTTCAGAAAAACTGCCGTCTTTTTTAATAATCAGCGCATGTCCGGGCTTGATTTCTTTTATGGTGGCAAGCGGCACATTAAAAGCTGTCTGAATAGGCGGACGCTCCGAAGTGGCCACAATTATCTCGTCATCAGCATAATAATAAGCTGGTCTGATGCCCGCGGGATCTCTAAGAACAAAAGCGTCGCCATGGCCAAACATGCCCGTAATCACATAGCCGCCGTCCCAGTATTGCGAGCTCTCCTTCAAAATCGCTTGCACATTCAGTTCTTTTGCAATTATGTGTGAGATGTCTTTTTTTGAAAGCCCGCTGTTTTTGTATTGCTTGTAAATACGTTCGTTTTCAGTATCCAGGAAATGACCAATTTTTTCGAGTACAGTAACCGTGTCGGAGGTTTCAACAGGATATTGTCCCAATTCAACCAGCTTATCAAAAAGCTCGTCAACATTGGTCATGTTAAAATTGCCGGCCAATACTAAGTTTCTGGTCATCCAGTTGTTAGCACGCACAAAAGGATGCAGGTTCATGATGCTGTTTTGGCCAAAAGTGCCATAGCGCAGGTGACCCATCAACAGCTCGCCGGTAAAATCGACATTTTGTTTCAGCCAGTCCACGTCGTTAAGCCGCTCGGGCCTTTGCTTTTCGATTTGTTTCAGCCTGTCGTAAACTTTTGTGAAAATATCTTTTATTGGTGCGCTGGCATTGGATCGCAGCCTGCTGATATATTTATTTCCGGGTTGCAGATCCAGTTTTATGCCGGCAATTCCCGCACCGTCCTGTCCGCGGTTGTGCTGTTTCTGCATCAGCAGATGCAACTTTTGTAAGCCGTAAAAAGCAGTGCCGTATTTTGCGAGATAAAATTCAAGCGGTTTGCGCAAACGGATGAGCGCGATGCCGCACTCATGTTTTATTTGATCGCTCATGAAGCCATTCCCTTAAAAATGATAAATTTGCCCATTCAAGTCGCAAAAGTAATATAAAAATATGAGCATAGAAGTTAGAAATGCTAGCCTGCCCGACAAAGAAGTAATCGCTTCTTTTCAAGAAGAAATGGCACTTGAAACGGAGGATTTAAGGCTTGATGCGGCGCAAATCAGAGCCGGAATAGTGGCTGTTTTTCAGGATAAATCCAAAGGGAAGTATTTTGTGGCCGAAGCAGATGGTGAAATTATCGCTTCTTTGCTGATAACTTTTGAGTGGAGCGACTGGCGTAACGCCTGGGTTTACTGGATTCAATCGGTTTTTGTTAAAAAATCCTTTCGCCGACAGGGCGTTTACCGAAAAATGTACGCCCATATTAAAGCGCTTGCCCTTGCTGATAAGAGCGTTGGAGGTATCCGGCTCTACGTGGACAAAACAAACACGAATGCACAGAAAACATATTCCCAACTGGGCATGAATGGCGCACATTATCAGCTGTTTGAGTGGATGAAAGATTTTTAAACCAGAACTAAAACGCATTATGGCCCAAAAGAGAAAAGTTCCGCATACTTATGTTATCGTTTTTTTTATCATCCTGTTGGCTGCTGTAATGACCTGGATCATTCCGCCGGGAAGCTATGTGGAGGAAACCGTGCTGACCGATTCGGGTTCGCAAACCCAAATGCGGTTTTATTATCAACAAGATTTGCCAGCTGCCGAACAGCAGCTCCTCAATGCTGAACCACAGACCTGGCAAGTGTTTTCGGCCTTGTTCAAAGGATTTGTAAAGCAGAGCAATATCATTATTTTTATTTTGATGATTGGCGGCGCTTTTTGGATAATGAACCAGAGCAAAGCCATTGATGTAGGTATTTATGCTTTTCTTCGCTTCACTAAAAACCTGGAACACAACCGCCTGATGAAAATGATAGGTGTTGATAATGTGATTATTGCGCTTGTGATGATACTGTTTAGTATTTTCGGAGCGGTTTTCGGAATGAGCGAAGAAACCATAGCTTTTGCGATCATCATTGTGCCGCTGGCCATATCAATGGGTTATGATTCTATCGTTGGCGTGAGCATGGTTTATGTAGGTGCGCACCTGGGTTTTGCCGGTGCGGTGCTCAATCCATTTACCATTGGCATTGCACAGGGCTTGGCCGATATTCCGCTTTTTTCGGGCATTGAGTACAGGATTCTGAGTTGGATCGCTATCAATGCGCTGGGAATTATTTTTGTGCTGCGCTATGCCAAAAAAATCAAAAAAAATCCGGCGGCATCACCGATGTATAAAGACGATGCCTACTGGCGTGCACGTGAACAGGATCAGGCTGTTTTGCCGGAATATTATACACCGAAAATGGCTTGGGTGGTCTTCGGATTTATCAGTTTAGCCTTGTTGGTTTTTTCGTTTTTTTATCCTGAAACCACGCTGACAGTTGGTACTGCGAGCATCAGCTTTTACATTATTCCGCTGAGCGCGGCTTTGTTTGTGCTATTTGGGGTTTTAAGCCTGAAAAAATCGGTGCATTATTTTATTCTTTTGCTGCTCACCTACACCATTTTTTATCTGATTGTTGGCGTGATGGGTTACGGTTGGTACGTGATGGAAATCGCGACTTTATTCCTGGTGATGGGCATCGCAAGCGGTTTGGCGATCAATAAATCCGCAGATGATATCGCCAAACTTTTTCTGGAAGGTGTGAACGATATTATGACGGCAGCAATTATTGTGGGTTTGGCCGGTGGGATTATCGTGATACTGGAAGATGGCGGTATTATTGATTCCATTTTGTACGGATTGTCGAAGGGGATGATGAATTTCGGGAAGATTGCCTCAGTTAGCGTGATGTATATGATTCAAACCATCATCAATATTGTGATTCCTTCCGGCTCGGCCAAAGCGGCTATCACCATGCCAATTATGGCACCTTTTAGCGATTTGATCGGCATTTCGCGCCAGGCGACCGTGATGGCTTTCCAGTTTGGCGACGGCTTCACCAATATGATCACACCCACCTCCGGCATTTTGATTGCCGTGCTTGGAATAGCCCGAATTCCTTATCAAAAATGGGTGAAATGGGTCTGGCCATTGATTCTCGGTCTGATTATCCTCGGGTTTTTACTGCTTATTCCAACGGTTACCATGCCGTTGAATGGGTTTTAAAACGCGTTTATCCGTTCCGTTAATCAGAATAAATTTCAGATCAAGCGCTTGACAACAAATATATTACAGATATTTTTCATGCCTTCTGTAACATTAGGTGTTCATTTTCGTTCATAATCTTGTACAGCTGAGAACATTGGACTACAATACAAATCTGAAATTAAATTATCCCTAACTTTTGCAAAGTTCACGATAAGTACTTAATATTGTACTTTAATAATAACTTATAAAAACTAATACAATGATTGCTGCCAACTTTACAGAGTTCAGAACTGAATTGAAAAAATTTCTTGATCAGGTTGAAAATAACCAAGAAACGTTGATTATAAAAAGGAAATCGGGAAAAGGAACGGTATTGATTTCCCTTGAGGAATACAATTCTATTATGGAAACCGTTCACTTGTTGAGTTCTAAGGCGAATGCCGACAGGCTTTACGAGTCGATACAGCAAATGAAAGCCGGCGAAAAAGTAAAGCATGAATTAATCGAAGAATGATGCGGATTACTTTTTCAAAAAACTCATGGGAAGACTATATTTCGTGGCAAAAAGAGGATAAAAAAATCTTGAAAAAAATCAATCTGATGATCAAAGAAATCCAGCGCACACCTTTTCAGGGAATTGGTAACCCGGAGCCTTTGAAGTATGATTTAGCAGGTTTTTGGTCGCGTCGAATCGACAGGGAACACCGGCTCGTCTATCAGGTTTTTGATCATGAAATTTTGATTTATAGTTGTAAATATCACTATGATAAATAAATACGTAATTGACTAAACAGACAAGAAATTGTACTTTTGGTATTTATTTCTCTATAAATAGATAGCAAAGCCTTAACATAATCATAGCCAATACAAAACAATGTCTTATGGAAAAAATCAATGCCCGAATTTTAATTGTTGACGACGATGCCGATGTGCTTTTGGCCGCCCGTTTATTTTTACGACAGCATATCGCTTTTGTGCATACCGAGAAAAACCCGGAGAATCTGCCCGATTTGCTCAAGGCTGAATCCTACGACCTGATTATGCTCGACATGAACTTTTCGCGCGATGCTACTTCCGGCAAAGAAGGCTTTCGCTGGATGAACCGGATTCTGGAAATTGATCCGGCTGCGGCCGTGATTTTGATTACCGGCTATGGCGATATTGAGTTGGCTGTGCAGGGAATCAAGCAGGGCGCAACGAATTTTCTGTTGAAACCTTGGGAAAACAAAAAGTTGCTGGCTACCATCAGCGCTACCCTCGAAGTGCGCCGCTCAAAAGTGGAACTACAGGATTTGAAGAGCAAACAGAAGATGATGATGGCAGACCAGGATCAGGTTTTTAGCAATATTATCGGAAGCAGTCCGGCCATGATGAAGGTGCTTTCAATTGTTGATAAAGTAGCAAAAACTGATGCTAACGTGCTGATATTGGGCGAAAATGGCACCGGAAAAGAAGTGATAGCACGGGCTATTCACCGTGCTTCACTGCGTGCCGACGAAGTTTTTGTGAGCGTTGACTTAGGTGCTATCACTGAAAGTTTGTTCGAGAGCGAATTATTTGGCTACAAAAAAGGTGCTTTTACCGATGCCAAAGAAGACCGCGCAGGCCGTTTTGAAGCTGCAAATAAAGGCACTATTTTTCTGGATGAAATCGGGAATCTTTCGCAGCCCTTGCAGTCAAAATTATTGAGTGTGCTACAAAACAGACAGGTTGTCCGTTTAGGCTCTCATAAAGAAATTCCTATTGATGTGCGTCTGGTTTGTGCTACAAATATGCCTTTGTATCAAATGGTTAGCGAAAATAAGTTCCGTCAGGATTTACTCTACCGTATCAATACCGTTGAAATAAAACTACCTGCTCTGCGCGAACGCATCGAAGACATTGAGCCTTTGGTAGCGCATTTTCTTGATCTGTATTGCAAAAAATATAAACTCATCAAAAAACGCCTTAGCGCCAATACCTTGAAGCGTTTACAAATGCATCACTGGCCCGGAAATATTCGTGAATTGCAACATGCGGTAGAGCGTGCCGTGATTATGAGCGAAGGAAATATGCTGGAGCCGCACGATTTTTTTCTCTCAGAACCCGAAGAAAAAAACGACCTCAGCAGCCTGCCGACAAATATGAATCTGGAAGATACCGAGAAAATGCTTATCAGAAAAGTTGTTGACAAACATGGTGGAAATATCAGCCGGGCAGCAAAAGAGCTGGGACTAACCCGGGCATCCTTGTACCGCAGAATGGAAAAATATGATCTTTAAAAAATTTCGTTTCCAATTGGTATTGCGCGTGCTGCTTATCGTTGCTTCAGCAATAATTTTGGCGGTGCTTTTCAACCGTGAGGATTATTTGGTGAGCTCAATCATCCTGCTTTTACTGATCTTGCTGCAAACTATTTCGCTGATTTTTTTTGTAGAACATACCAACAACAAGCTCGCGAAATTTCTGGAAAGCATCCGCCATGGCGATTTTTCCACCTCATTTTCTGATGAAGGACTTGGCAGAAGTTTTGCCAACCTGAGTCGGCAATTTAGCCAGATAACAGATGAATTTAAGAAGAACAAGGCCGAAAAAGAGGAGCATTATAATTATTTACTCACGGTAATTCAACACATTAGCATTGGAGTAATCGTTTTTCGTCACGATGGCAAAATTGATGTTTTCAATAACTCAATTAAAAAGCTGCTGCGCGTAAATCACCTGCGGAATATTAGTGAGCTAAATGCGGTGAAAGACGATTTGCCGGAAATTCTGCTGCGCATGAAAGCCGGAGATAAAAACCTTATCAAGATTTTTCTGGAAGACGAGCTTATCCAAGTCTCTGTAAATGCCACCGAATTCAGGATGCGTGGCGAGGAATATGTGCTTGTTTCTATGCAAAATATCCATTCTGAGCTCGAAGAAAAAGAGATCGAAAGTTGGCAACGCCTGATCCGAGTGCTTACCCACGAAATCATGAATTCCATCACGCCAATATCTTCTTTGGCCTCAACCGTACAAGAAATGATGCAGGATGAAGCTGCCGAAAGTTTGCAACCCAAACAGCTTTCGCAAGACGATTGGGAAAGCATCCAAAGTGCGATGTTTACCATAGAAAGCCGAAGCAAAGGCCTGCTCAATTTTGTTGAGATTTACCGTAATTTGACAAGGATTCCAAAACCAAACTTCAGGTATTTTGCTATCAAAGAGCTGTTTGACAAGGCAGGCGAATTGTTAAAACCAAAATTGGACGAGTACGCAATAAATTATGTTTGCAAGCTTTATCCGGAGGAATTAAAACTGTTGGCCGACCCCGATTTGATTGATCAGGTGTTGATAAATATACTGCTTAACGCCATTGATGCCGTGAAAGAAAGCGCGCATCCACAAATCACGATCACAGCTTCCACAAGCATGAACAACCGTATTATAATTGATATTTCCGACAACGGAAGTGGAATAAAACCCGATCTAATGGATAAAATATTTATGCCGTTTTTTACCAGTAAAAAAGAAGGATCAGGTATCGGCCTAAGCCTTTCCAGACAAATAATGCAGATGCATAAAGGTGCGCTTTCTGTGAAATCAAAGCCGGACGAAGGAACGGTTTTTACGCTTTCTTTTTAAGATAGCTGTTTTTACCGCCCGTTTAAAGCGAAATACTTCTATATTTGTAAATCTTTAATGCCCTGAAAGATTAACCTTTAAGTAGTGCAACACAGCAAATAGTATTGTAAATGAAACAGCTCCTTCTGATTTCAATTTTATTTTTAAGTTTACTGCAACTATCCACTGCGCAGGTTTTTGTGGAATACAACAAGCATATTCGGTCTCGAACTCAGGCCGCAGCCGTCTGGATTCCAGATAATTCGGGTATGAGTCTGGTGGTGGCCGGCGAGCTTATCCAGGCCAACATTCAACGTGCTACGGATTTTTATAAAAAAGATGCCTCACATAGATTTCAGGCTATTGCCAGTGGTTTGCCCGATTTTTCGCAAGGCGATATGGACGTAGCTGATTTTAACAGCGATGGCCGCATGGACATTGTGCTTACAGGTCTTGGCACGAACGGCCAACCGATTTCCGGCTTATACATCCAGCAAAGTAATGGTACTTTTCAGTTTAGCAGTCAGCAAATTCCAGCCCTTACGAACGGCTCTGTGCAATTTGGTGATTTCAATAACGACAGAAATATCGATATACTCATTACTGGAAAAAACGCAGGAGGCCGCCTCGAGACAATTGTTTTGGTAAATGAAGAGGGGAAGCTGAAAAGCCATGACTTTGGACTGCCAGGCATTGTAAACGGTGAAGCCCGCTGGGCTGACGTGAATAAAAATGGCATGCTGGATATTTTTATCACGGGTAGGTCGTACAATACCGCAATAAGTCGATTATATATCTTCCGAAATGGCAATTATATAGCACATCCACAAGAGTTTAAACCCCTGCATCACAGTGCTGTAATATGGGCTGACTTTAACAAAGACGGCTACCCGGATTTTATTTTGGCAGGCGCCGACAGTGATGGTTTCCCCTATACAAAGCTTTTCAGAGGAAGCAAAAGCCTCAACTTTGATGAAAGATCAATTGCGGTGCGACCCTTGAAAAACGTGAGCATGGATGTTGGCGATTTTGATGCCGATGGCGATATCGACTTTATTATCGCTGGCGAAAGTTTGGAAAGGCCTTATACGACTCTTTATGAGAATGATGGAGCCGGAAATTTTAGAGATTTTATGGCTGGTTTGCCTGGCGTTAGCGATGGTATTGTGCGTTTTGGCGACTTCGACAGAGATGGCGATTTGGATATTTTTTTGATGGGAATTGATGTGTGTTACAACCCGATTGGCAGCGTGTATCGCAATACAGCAAGTCCGGCGGTAGCCCTTGTCGATACGCTAAGTAGTATTTTTATTGATTCGCCAATCGTTGACCGCACACGGGGGCCATACTTTTACTTTGTGTTTTCGTCCTGCTTCTGCGATATCAACAATACAGGCAAAAAGGGCTACCATGCTTTTATCAGTAATATCCATAAGGAAAAGAAAGATTTTGACCTAAACTATACGTTTAACGATTTGCTTATCAAAGCTTATCCCGGCTGGGGCGAAAGTGATCGCGGACACCGTACTTCAAATGCTTTCACCAGTATAAAAGATGCTGAAGAAGGCCGCAATCAGGTTATTGGTGGCTACAGGTCGGATAATTTCGAGATACATTACATCGATTGGTAAGCACACCCTGATTATCCCGGGCAGCTTGTTTTTATGGTTATTGAGCTGCTTTAAATGATTATGCTTATGACAAATAGCCAACGAAATGAGCAGTTGGAATTGGCTGCCGGCTTTATTCAGCACACCCAAAAAAATATTTTCCTCACCGGGAAAGCCGGAACAGGTAAGACAACTTTTCTGCGCCGGTTACCCGAAATCACTTCTAAACGCCATGTGGTGGTTGCCCCCACAGGTGTTGCTGCCATCAATGCAGGCGGCGTTACTATTCACTCTTTTTTTCAGCTTTCGTTTGGGCCGCAACTGCCCGAAACAGCCAGCGAAAACAGCCCTAACCCGACTTTCCAGGGCAACAGGCAAGACGCTGCCCAGCAACGCTTTCAGCGCTTTTCGCGCGATAAAATACGGCTGATAAAAAGTATCGACCTGCTGGTGATTGACGAAATAAGTATGGTACGCGCCGATTTGCTGGATGCCATCGACCGCACCCTCAAGCGTTTTCGCGATCGCAACAAACCATTCGGTGGCGTGCAACTGCTGATGATTGGCGATATTCAGCAGCTGGCTCCCGTAGCCCGCAACGAAGAATGGCAACTGCTGAGCCAGCATTATAACTCGGTGTATTTTTTCAGCAGTCATGCGCTGCAACAGTCAGATTATATTGCCGTTGAGCTAAAACATGTTTATCGTCAGCAAGACCAACATTTTATTGATCTGCTGAACTGTTTTCGCGAAAATAAACTGGATGCCGGCGCAGCGGAAAAGCTGAACGCCCGTTATCAGGCTGATTTTGAGCCGGACGATGCCGAGGGTTATATCACGCTGACCACGCATAACTACCAGGCCGATCGCATCAACGAAAAAAAGCTAAAAGCCTTAAAAGCTGATACCTGGACTTTTGAAGCTGAGGTTCATGGCGATTTCCCGGAGATGTCTTATCCCGCTGATAAAATATTGACACTTAAAACCGGTGCTCAGGTGATGTTTGTAAAAAATGATCCTTCACCGGAAAAGGCCTATTACAACGGAAAGATCGGAAGACTTGTCGGCAAAGATGGCGACAATTTGATGGTGCGCTGCGACGACGAACTGATTGAAGTAGAGCCGGTAAGCTGGCACAACAGAAAATATGAGCTGGACGAAGCAAGCCAGGATATCAAAGAAAACGTCATCGGGAGTTTTACACAGATTCCGCTGCGGCTGGCCTGGGCAATCACTATCCATAAAAGCCAAGGACTGACGTTTGAAAAGCTCATCATTGATGCCAATGCCGCCTTCGCCCACGGACAGGTTTATGTGGCTTTGAGCCGTTGCACCACCCTCGAAGGCATTGTTTTACGTTCAAAAATCAATAGCCGCATTATTGGGCCCGATGCGGCAATATCGAGCTTTGAAGCCGAATCGCCAACAAGAAGTCCGGATATGGAAGGCCTGAAAAGGGCTAAGCATGATTACGAACTTGATCTGCTGTACGAGCAATTTGATTTTGAGGTTTTCGTGCGTATCCTCAAAGGATACAACCGTTTTGCCAATGAAAACTCTGCCAGTTTTGACAAAGTGATTCCTGAAAAAATTCAAAAAAAAATAAATAGGGTAAGCGAAGAACTGATGCCGGTGAGCCAGCGTTTTATGCAGCAAATAAAAAAGCTCCATCGTATTGATAGCGAATTGGTATCCAATGTTATTTTGCAGGAAAGACTTCAAAAAGCCGCTGCTTATTTTCTGCCATTGGTGCGCCAAATCCTGGAAACAGAAAGCGTGTTGGTGGAGACCGACAACAAGCAAATCAACAAACGTATTAACGGTTACGCTGAGCCCTTGAAAGAGATTTTCGCGGTTAAACTGGCTACTTTAGAAGCTTGTGAAAAGGGTTTTAGTATCGATAAATACTTAAAAATCAGGAATCAGGCGATTTTGGGCAAAGCAGGAAAAACAAAAACCGAACGTCCCAAAACTACTGTCGATACCAGTCGCGGTTCATTAACAAACATCCTAAAACGCTGGCGAAATGAAACTGCTGAAGAAGCTGGCTTAGATTATTATCGGGTGATAACGCTTAAATCCATCGCCGAAATTGCCGAGCAGCTGCCGGTCAGCATGGTAGAGCTGAAAGCCATTGACGGCATTGGCCGTGCAAAGCTAAAGGCTTATGGCGAGGAGATTATCGAGCTGGTGGTGGATTATATCAGCCGCGAAAATATCGACAAAACCGTGCCTGCCGATGCCCTGGAAATTCCGAATAGGCCACCCAAGAAACCAAAAGAAGCCAAAGGCGCAAGCTTCTTAAAAACCCTTGAGCTTTTCCGTGAAGGGAAAAGTGTGGCAGAAATCGCAGCATTAAGAGGCTTTGTCGCGTCAACCATCGAGTCGCATTTGGCTAAGCTTATAAGCGACAATAGCCTAAATGCTACTGATATAATACCAAAAGACAAGGTAGATTTGATTACCGAATATTTTACAGAAACGGAAGATTACCAACTTGGACCAGCCAAAGAAGTGTTGGGCGATGAGGTGAGTTTTAGCGAGCTTCGCTATGTGCTTAATGAGCTGAAAAGGGAAGGAGTTGTGGAGGTGGAATATGGGGATGCTGGAGATTAAAATTAAATATGGGTGGATATTTTGGTGGAATCGATTCAAGCTGTATTTTTGCAAACTGATTCGGGATGTAGTCTCGTCCGAAAACGAGAGAGGCCGCAGTTTCTCCTTCATTTTCACCCAAAACCTTCTTTTGACAATAATTAAAATAAAAGTTGAGCTTTTATTTTGCTGGAACATAAGCAAGCTGTATTTTTGCAAACTGATTCGGGATGTAGTCTCGTCCGAAAACGAGACGCTTCGTTCGGGTCGATGAGGCCGCAGCTTCTCTTTCTTTGCAAACAAAGCCTTCTCTGACAATAATTAGTGCCAGAAAAAAAACGCTTAATTTTTACGGTGCCTAATCAGAAAATGTCAAGTTTGAGGCATGCGATGTGCTGAATAACCATAAGTTTACTTTAGTAAATGCGATGTGCTGATCAAAGTTGAAGTGTTTGTTTTCAGCACAAGCATAAGGAAGAAATAGGCATTTTCTGGCAAGCACTAATTAAAATAAAAGTTGACCTTTTATTTTGCTGAGACATAAGCAAGCTGTATTTTTGCAAACTGATTCGGGATGTAGTCTCGTCCGAAAACGAGACGCTTCGTTCGGGTCGATGAGGCCGCAGCTTCTCCTTCATTTTCACCCAAAACCTTCTTTTGACAATAATTAAAATAAAAGTTGAGCTTTTATTTTGCTGGAACATAAGCAAGCTGTATTTTTGCAAACTGATTCGGGATGTAGCGCAGCCCGGTAGCGCGCTTCGTTCGGGACGAAGAGGCCGCAGGTTCAAATCCTGTCATCCCGACTTTTTTAGACTGTCTAAACTTTTAGGCGGTCTTTTTTTTGTGCTTTAGACTTTGTGAATCAGCAATGAAAACTTCTGCCGGATGCTTCGTTCGGGAAGAAAAGATTACAGCTTCAAATCCAGATTACAAGTGATAATATTTTGGCAAGAGGTAGTAGTTTTTTATGTTGAAAAGACTTTCGACAGAACGCCTTTTTTTAGTGATACTTTTTAATGACAATATCTTCCAATTTAATTTTGATGTTTCGATTGACAGAGCGGTTTTTATTCACCCATACCAGAAACTCTTCAGATGACAATGCATCAGGAACTTTCCATCCGGCTCTTTTTTCAGCTTCGGTTAGCACCTTGTCATTTAATTCATTGTCGATATAGGGTTGAACAATAGGGGTATATGAAAAAATTACATATAATCTGTCTTGTTCCATAGGCACTTCAATTTCAAATGCGTACTCATCGACATTTGTATCAAATGAACGATAGGGATACTCATTACTAAATAAAAAGTATTCTTTATTTGCTTCCATAAAGACGCCTTGTTCGAATTGTTTTCCCATATTCCGATAGGGGAATAATCGTTGTGCATGCTTACCATCATCCAAAAATATGGCAAGGTATCCGGATTCGGGACATTTATAATAAAGGTAAAAGTCGTCTGTGCCAGCCTTGAAAACATTTGTTTTACAATGGATGTTTAAGCAATTGATAGGGTAAGCATCAAAGTCAACCATATTATCATTGATTTCTCTGGCCAAGATGCGAACGCTACATTTCATTTGCTTATAAGGCATCTGCTCACTATCGCTGATGATGATTGTGCCAGTCACCTCTTCAAATACTGAGTTTAGTATTTCTATCAAATCACCATTGACCCATTGATTGCCTATGGAGTTAAAAACGGTGCTGGATTCAAAGCTGTCTCCGCTAGTCACATCTTTGGCATAGCTGGCACTACCCTCAACAATAGCGACACCAAAAGCCTTCTCCAAAGCATTGATAATGGCTGCATTTTGAGCTTCTTTTTTAACTTCCAGTAGAGATTTGTATTCCGAAAATTCAACTTTAGCTTCTCCTGTAATCTCCACAATTTCATGTTCTTGAGCTTGAGTAGCAACAGCAAGAAATAGGAGAAATAGGGCCATAATAAAGCTGCGGTGATGCTGATTCATAGTGTGAATTTGATTATCATCCAAAAATAAGAAAAAATATCATCCTACCAAAAGCATATAAATGTTTTCCTTAAGTCGATCTCAGATAATCGACTGATGAGTATAATAAATAGCTGCTACGGCTGCACTAGACAAATCATAGTTTGCAGGTGGTGAGGAAAATGATTAGGGTGAAAAGGTGGTTTTCCTAACGCTCACCCCCTTAATCCCCTAAAGGGGAGCCGGTGCGCGGGCTTAATGAAAAACTTTTCTCAACCAATCGCAATTATTTTTATCTTAGCCAAACCAAATCAATACGCATGAAACAACTATTCTTGTCCCTGATATTACTGCTTTCAATTCAGTATTCACTCTATGCACAAAGCGTTGCTAATGTTGTGATTACACAGCAAGATAAAAACATTGTTGTTGCCTACGATTTGCTTGGGCTTGCCGAAGGCCTAACAGCTAACGTATCGCTGTATTGTTCAGAGGATGGTGGAGCAAGTTGGGGGTCAAAGCTGAGGTATGTAATTGGCGATGTGGGCGAAGGCATCAAAGCTGGTTATGGCAAACAGATTGTTTGGCAACTGCTTGAAGAACGCGAAAGGCTGACTGGCGACCGTATCAGTTTTGAAGTGCGGGCGATGCTAAATAGCAAAGGCTCTATCAGTGCGGATGGTTTTGAAATGGTATTTGTAAAAGGCGGCACCTTTACTATGGGCTGCACCAGCGAGCAGGCTAAT
>Ga0265295_1003194_pt1 | contig 24436 bp, 19 predicted proteins | sample Munlansysbiofilm_FD_192503 | JGI IMG/M metagenome (GOLD analysis project Ga0265295, IMG submission 192503) | Leachate microbial communities from a municipal landfill in Southern Ontario, Canada - Methane capture system biofilm | ecosystem: Engineered > Solid waste > Landfill > Unclassified ... | reverse complement strand
TGAAATGTTTTTCTGCGGATGTCCTGTCAGTTTTTCAAAGGGATACGACGAAAAAAAAAGGAGATAGATAGGAAATAAAAAAGAAAATGAAAAACGAATAAAAAAAGAAAATGAAAAACATTTTTCCCTTTTTAAAAAATTAAAAAAATGATTAGATAACGCCTTGTTTAATCATGGCGTCGGCCACTTTCAAAAACCCGGCAATGTTCGCGCCGGCTAAAAGATTGTCTTCGTCACCGATTTCTTTTGCGGAAGATTTGGCGGCTGCGAAAATATTTTTCATAATGACTTGAAGCTTTTCATCGACTTCTTCAAAAGTCCAAGACAAACGCATCGCATTTTGTGTCATTTCTAATCCGGAGCAAGCAACACCGCCGGCATTACAGGCTTTGGCCGGACCGAAGTAAACGCCCGCATTTTGGAAAGCGGCAATGGCCTCCAGCGTGCACGGCATATTCGCGCCTTCCGCAACGAATTGAACGCCGTTTTGAATCAGAGTTTTGGCAGCGGTCTCATCAATCTCGTTTTGAGTGGCGCAGGGGAGCGCGATATCGCATTTCACATCCCAAATATTTTTGCTGCCTTCCACATATGTCGCGTCGGGATGGAATTCGACATAATCTTTAATGCGGCGGGCTTCGACTTCTTTGAGTTGCTTAACAACAGCTAAATCAATTCCGTTTTCATCATAAATATAACAGCCCGAATCACTGCACGTGATTACTTTTGCGCCGAGTTCCTGCGCTTTTTCAATGGCGTAAGTGGCAACATTTCCGGAGCCGGAGATGGCAACCGTTTTGCCTTTTAGGGTTGTGCCTTTGTCGTTGAGCATTTCCCTGACAAAATAAAGAAGACCGTAACCGGTTGCGGGCGTTCTTCCGAGACTGCCGCCGAATGTCAACGGTTTTCCGGTCAATACCCCTTGATGGCTGGCGTTTGCCAATTTGCGGTACATGCCGTACATGTAGCCGACTTCTCTGCCGCCGACACCGATATCGCCTGCCGGAATATCCACATCGGGACCGATATGTTTGTATAATTCGGACATAAAAGATTGGCAAAAGCGCATGATTTCCGCGTCGGATTTTCCTTTCGGGTCAAAATCCGCGCCGCCTTTCCCGCCGCCGATCGGCAGTCCGGTTAATGCGTTTTTAAAAGTTTGTTCAAAACCGAGGAATTTAATAATACTTTCATTGACGGTCGGATGGAATCGGATACCGCCTTTGTACGGACCGATTGCGCCGTTAAACTGAACGCGAAAACCGCGGTTGACATGAATTTTGCCGGAATCGTCCATCCAAGGGACACGGAAATAAATCATTCTCTCGGGCTCGACTATTCTTTCCAAAATTGCCGCGTCCATCAGCGCGGGTTTTTTTTCAAGAACCGGGATTAAAGAATGGAGAACTTCATTGACCGCGTTGTGAAATTCAATTTCTCCGGGATTTCTGCGTTTGACATCTTCCAAAACCATTTCGACGTAATTTTTTGCGTCCACTATTATAACCTCTATGAATAGAATTGATTTATTGTTAATAAATTTAATCGTATATAAACATTTAAAGATATGTATCTGTAGAGGGATTGTAAACCTGAGAATATGTTATTTTTGGTTTTGAAGTGATTTTTATGATGAGGGATTAACAATCAGATATCATTTAAAGAAAAAATATTTCAACGACATTCGAGCCGGAACCGAATTAATCGAAAACTTCTTTTTTAGATTTCAATTTTTCAATGATTTCATCCGTATGATAGGCGCCGATAACGTACATGATGCCCCACAGAAAAAAAACCGCGGTTTGTATCAAAGCCGCAAATACCGCCGTCATCGGGTCCGTAATGGAAGAGACGGGAGGCAAGTCTGCCTGCCAGCAATAGAAAATAAAAAGAATCCAAAGCATAGGAAAAAGAACCATAATCAGAAAAGCGATTCGAGAATTTTTTTGTTTCTTTGGCGACTCTTTTTTCCACATATAATAAAAAGAAGGAACCATTTGAGCAATAATTGTCAAAAAAACGGCAAAGCCGAGGTCTTTGGGGCGCCAATTTCCGGCATAAATATAAATGAAAAGGATAAGCAATCCGAGAATGCAGAGAATAAATCCTGCCGCACCGATTTTTTTAATTTTAGAGTTCATAAAAATCAAATTACTATTGAATTAAATTGAGAAAGATATATGAAGTTTTTGTTTTGAATTCTATAATATATGAACCTCTAAAATATAAATAGCATGTTGAGAGATTTAAACTTTTTTGAATTTCTCAACCATTTCATCCGTATAAAAAGAGATGAGACGGATGAATATTCCGGCAACAAACATGGATCCGGAGAAACGTAAAATCCATATTAAATAATCAGAATATTGAACAGATTCAAAATTTGGGGGAGAAGACAAAATGTATTGAACGGCAAACAAAAGCCATAAAATAATAACAAGAGATGAGAGAAGTATTTGAAGAAAAATATTTTTTTGCAAGATCTCTTTTCGGCCGGATATGACATCAATAAGTAATCCCCCGATAACCAAACCGAAAATTCCGGTCAAAAAATATATTGTATTCAATGATAGTTCAAAAATCTCAAAATCAAAAGCCGGATAAGATATAAGAAAGAGATAACAAAGCAAGAAGCAAATCAATAAAAAAAAAGATTTAGACCTTCTGTTTTTCGTTTGTTTTTTTGAAAATTCAGTACATTCCATGATATCACCATTAAAAAATAATAGAGATGAGGTAAACCTCATCAAATTTATAATTTACAAATCATATCCAATAATATTTCAGCGACCCGATTTGAATATAACCGGGCAACCCTGCTATATAAGCTGCAATCATTGCATACAGGACCGTAATTGTTATACTGTCATCCGCCGCTTTACCAAATTTATAATAAGCTTTCATTCCATATTTGACAAGGGCTCCAACTGCGCCGGCAGCGATCGTACCGATTCCGGGAACCGCATAAGCAATTAACGCTGCGAGTGCACCGGCCACATTTCCTGTATCCTCAAATACAAATTCAGCATCATCGGGACTCAGATATATGTAAAACCCGCCCGTAACATTATTTCCGAATGTTTGAATATAACTGCCATCCCAAAATTCGTAATAGGCTCTTGAAAGAGAGTTAACAACATCTTTTGAATCTTTAATGTTTTTTGAATCTTTAAAATCGGTGACCACAAAATCGGTTTTTGAAATTAAATCTTCTTGTTTGACAAAAGCAAAATTCGTTTTGCTTTCATCTTGAACATCCGGGCGCGCAATAAGATATAAAACGGAATCGTCTCCCGTTTTTACCAATGATATTTTTTCGTCCGGAGAATCGTATAAAATTTCAACGTTTTCAAGAGCTTTTTCATACATTTTTTCTTGATATTTGAGATCAACTTCGGCATTAACGGCCGGAATAAAAGCCATACTAAAAACCAACATCATTAAAAGAACAGATATTGATTGAAACAAATTCTTTTTTTTCATAGTCTCACCTTTAATTATTTTCTACAAAGTATATAAAACAATTGTATAACAATTGTTACTAAAAAGGCATCTTAAATCTTAGAAAGAGCCGCAAAATAATAAACGAAACAGACAGAATAAAGCCGTTTTTAAATAATATTAAAAGATATGAAAATCTAAAAAATAAAAAAAGGAATAAATAGGAGAAGATATCTGAAAAATTAAATATCGAATTTTAAAAATGATTAAAGGATAATATTTGTGATTTATCCTTTAATCCATCCGTTGACAAGCTCTTCGTGTTCATTCATCCATTCGCGGGCGATATCTTTGGGTTCTCCTTTGCCGTTTTCAATCGCGTCCATCAAACTGCCCAATTCCTCTTCGCTCAATTTGAAATTTTTAAGAAACGCGGCGGCTTCCGGCATGTCTTCTTCAAAACCGATACGAGAATATTTGTGGATGTTCTCAGACGCACCAAAAGAGCCTTTGGGGTCTTGAAGAACTTTTAAATCCCAGCGGGAAAATTTCCAATGAGGCGCCCATCCGGTAACCACAATCGGCTCGCCGGCGTCAATGGCTTTTCCAAGAGACGCCGTCATAGCCGGACCGCTGCTGCTGATAAGCGTATACTCAAGATCATACGCTTCAATAGCTCGTTCGGCAGCCGTCATCAAACCGGCGCCGGGATCGATTCCGACGATTCGCCCGCCGAACATATCCTTATTGGCGTTCAACTCTTCGATGCTGTCAATTTCAACATAAGCCGGAACAATCAGACCCAACAAAGCGTCTTCGTAGACAACCCCCAAATCCGTGAGATTGTTTTCGTATTGATTTAAATAATTTTCATGCGTGACGGGAAGCCAAACATCTAAGAAAACATCGCTGCTTCCGCTCGCGACCGACGCAAAAACCGGAGCGGCGTCTGCCATTGTCAATTCGGCCGTATAATTCATTTTATCCTCAAGAATGACGGCGGCCAAATTCGTCATGGCGATTCCTTCCGCCCAATTGACATAAACGAATTGAACGGTTCCTTGCGTATCGGGCTTTTCATCGTCAATACAGCCCGCCGCAATAACCGCGATGAGCAAAACGACTAAAATCCATAGATTGATTTTTTTAAACATAAATATACTCCATTAAATTTTTTCAAACATATTTATTTACACTTCTTTTTCGGAAACGTTGGTTACACTTCTTTTTCGGAAGCGTTTGACAAAAAATTTTGAAGGAAAGATTTGACGGTTTTCAGGCGCCCCGTCCCGAGCTGTTGCGTCACGCGATCTAAAATGATGGCCAAAATAACCACGGCAAGACCCCCCTCAAACCCTTTCCCGATGTCCATTTGAGTGATGCCCTCATAGACGACCCTTCCCAAACCGTCGGTGCCGACCATGGCCGAAATAACGACCATCGAAAGCGAAAGCATAATCGTTTGATTCAAACCCGACATAATGGTCGGAACGGCGAGGGGAAGTTGAACTTTTGATAAAAGCTGCGTCTGCGTCGCCCCAAAAGATTTGGCCGCTTCCACCACATCCGCCGGTACCTGCCGAATTCCCAAATTGGTCAAACGGACGATGGGAGGCATGGCGAATATAATCGTCGCAACCGCCCCCGGAACTTCTCCCAAATCAAAAAAATAGAGAGCGGGAATGAGATAAACGTAAGCCGGCATCGTTTGCATAAAATCCAACACCGGCCGAATAAATTTATCGGCGGCGCCGCTTTTTGACATCAAAATACCGAGCGGCAAACCGATGACAAGCGCAATGGAAGCCGAAGCCGTCACCAAAGAAAGCGTCAACATCATCTTCTCCCAAAGACCGAGATTATAAATCAGAAGAAGCCCGAGACCGGTAAAAACAGCCGTTTTTTTCCCCGCCAATCCGCCCGCCAAAAGGACAAGAAGAAGGATGAAAATAAAAACGGGCATCAGAGACAAAAAAAGATAAATGCTTCCAATCGTTGTCGAAAGAAATCCTTCCGCCACGGAAAAGAAAACATCGAAATTTTGAGTCGCCCAAGAAACGGCGTCTTCTGCAAAAGAGCCGATTGGAATTTTTGAAAAACTCACAAATATCACTCCTCCGTTTCCCCGGCAATTCCCGCAAGAACGGAAGAGCGGACGATAATGCCGTTCAATTTTTTATTCGAATCGATGACCGCGACCGGATAAGGAGAGTTGAGCGACAGAGGAATAATCTCATGAATGGTCGCATCGGGAGAAACCGTTTGAATATTCGAATCGACAACGGATCTTAAATCGCCCTTTCCTTCCCGAATTAAAGCGGAAATCGAATCGATTGTAACGATTCCGCATAAAACGCCGTTTTTGTTCGTGATAAAAAGGCTGGAAAATCCCAAACGTTTCATTTGGCGAGCCGCCGTTAAAACGCCCGATCTTTCCATAACAATCGCTTCGGCATCGCGCATAACGGAAGAAGCCGTAATTGTTTTGGCGCGATTGACATCTTGCGTGAATTCACGGACATAATGATCCGCCGGATTTTGAAGAATTTCTTCGGCCGTTCCGATTTGCACAATTTGTCCGTCTTTCATAATGGCAATCCGATCACCGATTTTAAGCGCTTCATCCAAATCGTGCGTGATAAAGACAATCGTTTTTTTCATTTTCTGTTGCAAAGACAACAATTCATTTTGCATTTCTTTACGGATTAAAGGGTCAAGCGCGCTGAAAGCTTCGTCCATTAAAAGAATGTCGGCGTCTGTCGCAAGCGCTCTTGCCAAACCGACACGTTGTTGCATTCCGCCGGACAATTCTTCGGGAAACGCATTTTCATACCCGCTTAAACCGACAATCTCAAGCGTTTCTCGCGCTTTTTGGAGACGTTTTTTTGTCTCTATTTTTTGAATTTCAAGACCGAAAGCCGCGTTTTCCAAAATGGTTTTATGCGGCAAAAGCGCGAAATTTTGAAAAACCATCGCGGTTTTTTCTCGCCGAATTTTTCGCAAATCCGCGGAGGACATTTTTGTTATGTCCTGCCCGTCAATCAAAACTTTGCCGCTTGTCGGATCGATTAAACGGTTTATACAACGGATAAGAGTGGATTTTCCGCTTCCGGAAAGCCCCATGACAACAAATATTTCTCCTTCTTCGACCGAAAAAGAAAGACGATTCACACCCACGCTGTGCTTGTGCTCTTTTAAAAGGGTTTCTTTTCCGACACCGTTTTCCAGCAAAGGAATAACTTTTTTTGGCGACGCCCCGAATATTTTATACAGATCTTTTATTTCAATTTTTGACATACATTTCCAAATTAAAAAAGATACAACCTTATAAAAAGATTGTGTTGTATCTTTTGAAAATCAAAAAAGAGGATGTATTAACAGATCGTAAAAAAGAAAACGATTGTGAGGATTCAAAAAATGTGATGGCGGATCGTAGAAAATGGTTTGGAATCAAAAAAGAGATATTTTTGAAAAAGTCAAGGAGGGGGATATAAAAAGTTTTGAAAATTAAGAAAAAAATGGAATCAAAAAAGAGGATGTATTGACAGATCGTAAAAGAGATATTTTTGAAAAAGTCAAGGAGGGGGATATAAAAAGTTTTGAAAATTAAGAAAAAAATGGAATCAAAAAAGAGGATGTATTGACAGATCGTAAAAGAGATATTTTTGAAAAAGTCAAAGAGGAGGATATAAAAAGTTTTGAACTCTTTCGTGGCAACCTTCGTCTCCGACATAATACAAAACATTCCCTTCGGAAAGAACGGCGTACGGTCCGGGAGAGAGAAACATATCATCCCCGCTGCGAATACCGATAATCGTTGCCGCCGTATTATGCCAAAAACGACATTCCGAAAGATTTTGTCCGAGAACGGATGCCTTTGGGGTCACTTCGATATCAAATACGGAAAAAGGATTAAAGGATTGGAATCGTTCCATTCGGTACACCAGGTCGGATACCAGTTCTTTTAATTCATTGTTTTGAGCCGTTTGCCGATCCAAATTGTTTAATATATTTTGTTTCAAATCGCTCATTTGACTGACGGCATCAAATTTATCGATGTATTCCGCCGCGCGTTTTTTAGATTTAATAAGAACCCCGCTTCCCTTCGTCGTTTCCACGATATTCATGTCGGCCAAAACCCACACAGCGCGTCGTGCCGTTTCGGAAGAAACACCGTATTGGCTGGCCAAAGCGGAACGCACGTAAATTTTTTCCCCTTCCGGATAATCCCCGCGCGCTATTTTTGCGGCAATGTCTGCGGCAATTTGTTGATATTTCGGAATTTTTACTTTCATACGACACCTCAAAACCGTGAAAATTAAACCGACTCAAAAAGTCCGTGAATGATTTGTCAATCCGATAAGCTCCCGGAATGATTTATAGATATTCCCGAAAGTTTTATGAAATATTCATCCACCCGCCCCCAAAAAACATCTCCCAAAAAATCGAAAAAAAGAAGAAATGGGATATGTCCGAAACGGAGTGAAATATAGAGAAAAACAAAACAAAAAAATAAGTAAAAAATAAGTAAAAAATAAAAGAAAAATGAATGTGTTTCATTTTTCAACTTGGTGTCTTATTTCTTTTTTTGGTATCTGTAAATTCCGTAAAAGAGGAATAAAACGAACAGAGGAATTAAAAACCAATCGATGCCAAAGCGAGTCGTCTTGTCCTGTGAGCTGTCCTCCTCTTTGGGGGAATTGGGGGAAGCTTCCGGTTTAATGATTTCGGCGGGCTTATCTTCTTTTTCGGGAGCGACGACTTCGGGATTGATAACTTCGGCTTTTCCGGTTTGGCTGCCTTTTTGAGGAACGGCGGCAAAATGAGCCGTGTAAACTCCATTTGCGTCGGTCGGGATGTTGCGCGTTGCGGTTTTAACGCCGCCGTCATCCCATTCGGCAAATCTGAAATGGCGAACGGCCATTGCAGTCACGCTCAAAGAATCGCTTGAAATCACTTTGACGGAAACGGTGTACTCGATTGCGTCTTCCCCGTTGAGGGAATATTCAAACATCCCTGACGACGCCTCGTCGGCGATGAGAACAATTTCATATTCGGGAACAAACATTGCCGTAAATTCCACATCTTCGGAAATGCCGTTCAAGTCAACACTTCTCGGAGAATCGGCGTTGCCGTCATCCCATCCGATGAATCTGTTTCCGGAGTATGCGTTCGCAATTATTTCAAGAGTGTCCGCGGCCGTAACGAGGATTGAAGAATCGCTTCCGGAAGAGCCGTTAAACACATATGAAATGACGCCCGAGCCGTCGGGAGTCAAAACCACCGTGTATTCCGGCAAAAACTTTGCCGTATAAGTATCGGACTTGTCTGTCGGAATATCGCGCGTTTCTGTTTTTATGTCATCGTCCCATTCGATAAATCTGAAATGCTCAACGGTCGTTGCGGTTACGCTCAAGGTGTCGGTCGAAATCACTTTAATAGGCGCATCGGTGTATTCGATTGCAACTCCCCCGTTGAGGGAATATTCAAACGTCCCGGACGACGCCTCGTCGGCGATGAGAACAATTTCATACTCGGGAACGGCCGTAACCGTAACGAACACATGTCCTTTTTGAACGGGAATCGCATATTCCCCGTCCGCGCGGACAGCAAGAGGTTGGTCGGTATCGTCCAAATCCGTGCTCCAAGAAATCTCCATAATCACGTAACCCGCATTGGGAAGCACTTTAAATTCCAAACCCTCCCCGTCCGGCAGTTTTGACGGATTTCCCGCGTCAAAAACGGCACCGTACTCCAAGTCGGCGCAATACGTGACATTGTACCCGGTGATGCTGTTGCCGACAAAAACGTGTTTGCCGCCGGCCGCTTCAAAAGTAACCGCCCCGTCCCATTTATCGGGTTCAATTCTCTCATACGACACTTCGCCGTTTTCCAAAACGCCGTCTTTTAATTTGTGAAGGATTTGCCCGCTTGTTGTGTATTCGTCAAAGAAGACCATCTGCGGCAATATTTCACCGACCGTGTTTGCGATAATTTCACGATTGCCGATGCTCCACGGCGCCCGGTAATGAACAAGCTCGTCCTCGTCGATATCGAATGTCAAATTATCCAAATAATACTCAACCCGATAATAATCGCCGGTCGCGGGAGTGTTCTCACCCGAAATCAAATCGCCGTCTTTTCCGTAAACCAATACTTTGCCGTCAGAATCGTATTCCAAAGAAACGATATATGAATCCGAAGGGAGGTAAAGGTAGAATTTATCATCCCCGTCATGATAATCAGAAATTTTGTAATCCGAATAAATCATATCCCCCGATTCCGCCACCAAAAACGATTCCGGCTTCGCGCCGCCGGCATCCGATGCGTTGATAACGTATCGAGAGCCGATGACATATTCCATAACATTGCCGTTGCTGCTGACTTTAACAGAACCGCCGGAAACTTCAATAATCGGCGCGTCGCCGTTAAAACCGCTTCCGATATCGGCCCCGGGTTGGAAGTTGGTACGAGAAGTCGTGACGGTGCCGCCGGTGATGAGAATATCTCCTTTGCCTCCGACTCCGGCCGTTTTATTGTTTCCGCCGCCGCCGATTGCCGCCCCTTTGGAATGTGTATCGGAAACAGCTTCCATCGCAACATCCACTTGACCGCCGGTAACGGTGACAAGACCGGATCCGCCTTTTATGCTGCTGTCTATGCTTCCGCCTCCCCCGATGCCCGCACCGGTTAACAATGAGTTATTAGCGGAAGCGATATTAACGGTAATAATCCCTCCCGTTATAGCGACGGTGCCGTTACCGGCTCTGCCTCCCCCGATTCCGGACCCGTCCATACCATAATAGGTAGAATTCGTACGTGTATTATGATTCACAATAACGGTTCCGCCGTTGATTATAACATAGCTTGAGCCTCCGCTGCCGCCACCTATAGAAGCCCCGTGACTCGAAGAATGATTATAAGTGACATTGACGACCCCCGATTCAAATTGAATTTTTCCCGTGTTTATGCCGCTTCGACTTCCGATAGCAGCCCCGAAAGTATCCGAAGAGCCCGAAGTACTGCTCACCACATTCAGAATCGCGTTGTCTCTCCCTTCAACCATAAAATTAATATTCGGACCCAATTCTATCGGCGGAGCGGAAGTACTGCTTCCGGAAACATTCGTGGTGTTGATTAATTGAAATTTGACATTGCCGTTCACGCCGGACAGATGAATGAATTTGAGTTGTTTGTGAACGTCCCCCAAAAGCAGGATGTAAAATGTATCGGATGTGTCACCGCCGATAGTGAGATTAGTAATAATACCGTTACTGGGAGGCTTTGAGATGATGACTCCTTTGATATCCGGTTTGATCGTATAACTTGTTGTCCCGTGGGTGCCGATTTTTTCCACCAAGCTTTCATCCAACCAAACGGCGTACAAATTCACGTCTTCGCCGCCCATTATGAATGTTCTGTTGCCGCCGATTTCATCCAGCCGGTCCCCTGTGTTAAAGTCGGTGTAATATTTTGCAGGGCCGAATTCGCTTGTCGACCATCCGACAAATATTCGATTCGGGTCGGCGGGGATGATGTCAAACTTGACGTCAACTTCTTGAGTGTAATAATATTTATACGCCGCAATTTCGGTGCTGCCGTTATAGTAACGCACGTAAGAATACGGCTCTTGTATTGTTTTAATATCATCCTCGGGCGCCGATACTGCAATGGGCAGCGCAGACATAATGACCATTAAAGCGACAAAGACAGCGATAACACACATACCACGGATTTTGCAAATTCTTTCCGTTTTTATAAAAAGTCCCCCTGAGACATAAATAAAATATAATAAAAATATAATAAATAAAATAATAAAATACAATAAATAAAATAATAAAAATATATATTAAATGCGTTTTGAAGCGTATAAGAAAACATCAGTATATACAAAATAATATCAAATAAGTAAAATTATGAATAATGGGATTAATAAATATAAAAATGCTTTGATTCGAATTAAAATATAATAACATATATTTTTTAAGAGAGTTAAAACGATAGCGAGATACAAAGTATCATAAATTAAATCAAGCGATTGTTCACACTTTTCTTTGATAAAATTTGCAAAGATGTTACTCCAAAAAAATATATTTAAATTATGATTGAAATAATGATAGACCCCCGAAAAATAAAAAACACAGAATAATATTAAAAATAATATTAAATTAGTACAATAATGAAAAATAAGAGATAAAATAGTATATAAATGTATTGAAAAATATACAATTGTCATGTAAAAGTAAACAAAATATGAAAAATAAAAAAAGTGTATTCTTTCAAAAAAATCAATCGCTTCAAAAAATGGCGGAAATAAATAAACAGACAGATAAATAAACAAATAAATAAATAAACAAATAAATAAATCCAAATTATTTAAAAAAATTTGAATTATTTATAAAGTCCCGAAATTTTGATTCAAAAATCCCGTAAAAACGCTTCAAAAAAATTATAAAAATTAAGGAGCCGGCAAACTGCTAAACACAATAAGAAACCAAACCCAAAGGACAAAACCGCATGCCGAAAGCAATAAACACTCAACGGAAGGGATTTCGTCACGATTCAGTTTTTGGATTGCCAAAACCAAAAGAATAGGCGATATCGTCAATGCGGCAAGTGAAAGCCAACTAAATAACGCGAATGTGTATGCCATATAATATCACTTTTGAGGTCATACGAATAGTGAATGACCGTTTGAACTTCTAAAAAAATATTTGTGTCGAGAAATTCCCCCGACATTATATAAATATGATGGAAGATCAGAGAAGAACCATACAAAAATATAATCAAAAAATATTTCGATTTGGTAACCTGAATTGTCAAGTCGAATGGCAAGTTATCTGCTTTTAAAAAACATTTCACATTATAATCCCAATCATTCAGCATAAAATGTGTCAAAAAATATGCAGTCGCCAAAGCATATCAAAACAGCAAAACAAAACAGCAAAATATTTTTTAAAAAATGACACGAAAACGAATTAAATCAAAACCATTAAACGAAAAATCACGACTGTTTTTCGATTTAACTTCTTGAAAATGAGATGTGAAATTCGCTGTTTGGCGCGGCGTGGCTTTTTTGAATTTGACGCCGTCGATTCGTTTGAATACGTTAAAAAAGAATAAAATGCAAAAAAAGGAAAGAAAACAGAAGAAAAATCTTCTGCTTTTAAGACTGCAAAGCAGCCTTCTTCTTTTTAATTTTCTTTAAACTTGACATGCTTTCTCTTTCCATTTCCTCAAGGCGGAGACGAATGAACTTGACCTGTTCTTCAAACTCGGGGATGACTTTGAATTCAAGCGCGTTGACACGGCGTTTGGTTTTTTCAATGTCGTCAAGGAGTCTTTTCATGGTTGTTTCAAGTTCGGCGGCGACGATGATTTTCTCTACGAGAACTTCATAAGCGTCGGCCACTTCGTCAATATAAGAGTCGGTACCGACAAGACCGTAACCGCGCTCATGGATGCCTTTTTTGACACCGGAGCCTTCAATCTTGGGAACGACGACACCCATAATGTTTGTGCTTTTGAGTTCAATGGTCGGAACGGCGTCGACAGCGAAAGAGGCCGATTTGAGGGTAAAAGACCCGTCTACGGCTGAGGCCAAGTTGACTTTTTCAACAGCCGCCAAATAGGCTGCGTCCAACTCTTCTCTAACCCCTCGCGCCTGATTCAAGATTTTAAAGAATTCCAAAATCAAACCGTCTCGTTTCATCTTGAGTAACTTGTACCCGTTTTGAGACAATTTGATTCTCTTCTTAACATCCTGAAGTTCGGATCGAGTCGGCTTTACATCTTGAACTGCCATTGCCATCACTCAGCATTGTTTTCCGGATAATACTTATCGATGTATTTGTTGTCGATTCTACCGAGGTAAGCTTTTGGCAAACTGGAGAGAATGTTCCAACCGACATTTAAAGTGTCTTCAATAGATCTGTTTTCGGAACGTCCCTGACGAACGAATTTGTCTTCAAACAAATCCGCGAATTCCAAAATTTTCTTATCGCGTTCGGACAAAGCTTCTTTACCGACAATCGCGACAAGACCGCGGAGATCACGGCCTTCGGCGTAACCGGCATACATCTGGTCAGAAACCGCTTTGTGATCTTCTCTGGTTTTACCGTTACCGATACCCGAATTCATCAAACGGGAAAGAGACGGCAAAACGTTGATTGGCGGATAAATGCCTTTTCTGTGCAATTCTCTTGAAACCACAATCTGTCCTTCGGTAATGTAACCGGACAAGTCAGGAATCGGGTGCGTAATGTCATCGCCGGGCATCGTTAAAATCGGAATCTGTGTGACAGATCCTTTGTTGCCCTTAATAACACCGGCACGCTCATAGATACCGGCCAAGTCAGTGTACATGTAACCCGGATAACCGCGTCTTGCCGGAACTTCTTCTCGGGCCGCACCCATCTGGCGAAGCGCTTCACAATAGTTTGTCACGTCCGTTAAAATAACGAGAACGTGCATATCGTGTTCGTAAGCCAAATATTCAGCCGTTGTCAAAGCCATTTTCGGCGTAATCAAACGCTCAACCGCAGGATCGTCCGCAAGGTTTAAGAAAACGACCGCTCGCTCAAGAGCGCCTGTCTTTTCAAAGTCTTCCATGGCGTATTGCGCTTCTTCGTTGGTAATACCCATTGCCGCAAAAACCACGGCGAACTTCTCAGAAGAGCCGGGAACTTGTGCCTGACGGGCAATCTGAAGAGCAATTTCCATGTGCGGAAGACCGGACGCAGAGAAAATCGGAAGTTTCTGACCGCGGACCAATGTGTTGGTACCGTCGATGGTTGAAATACCGGTTTGAATGAATTCTTCCGGTTGCGCGCGAGAATACGGATTCATCGCGGCGCCGTAAATGTCCATCATTTTTTCCGGAACGATTTGCGGACCGCCGTCTCGGGGCTGCCCGGAGCCGGACAAAATTCTTCCGAGCAAATCAATCGATGCCGGAAGTTTCAAACTGTCCCCGGTAAACGTAACGGCGCAATCTTTATTCAGACCGCCGGTCCCTTCGTAAACCTGAACAACGACAACATCTTCGGAGGTGTCTAAAACTTCTCCTCTTTTGATGGTTCCGTCCGCCAAACGAATGTTTACGAATTCACCGTAGCCGACAGGCTCCGTTTTTTCAACGAAAATCAACGGACCGGCGACTTGAGTAATCGTCTTGTATTCTTTGACCATTTTAATAACCTCCGCTGCCGATTTTTGTGAATTCTGCTTCCATTTTATCCATCACTTGAGACAACAATTCATCAAAGTTGTCTTCATACTTGATTTTACCCAATTCCGCTTTGGAATCCATTGCAACCAACTCTTTAATGGGAGAGCCGTCCGCCAAATACTTCTCGGCAAGCTCGTTCCATCTCATGATACTCTTTAAAAGCTTATACTGTTTGTCAAAAGAACAGTAGGTATCAACGGGGTGGAAAGAGTTTTGCTGAAGGAAGATTTCACGAATCATACGAGCCGCTTCCATTGAAATCTGTTGATATTCCGGAAGAGCGTCGGATCCGACCAACTGGACGATTTCTAAAAGTTCGGATTCAAGCTGGAGGATTTCCATCGCTTTGCTGCGAAGATCGTTCCAATCGGGCGCAACGTTTTCCGTGTACCACGGGGATAATGTGTCCATATAAAGCGTGTAACTGTTCAACCAGTTGATGGCCGGGAAGTGTCTCTTTTGAGAGAGTTTCGCGTCCAACGCCCAGAACACTTTAACGATACGAAGCGTGTTTTGCGTCACGGGTTCTGAGAAGTCGCCGCCGGCCGGAGAAACCGCGCCGATAACGGTAATAGATCCTTCTTTCTCACAGAGAGATTCCGCAACACCCGCTCGCTCATAGAATTCCGCCAAACGCGCGGACAAGTAAGCCGGATACCCTTCTTCACCGGGCATTTCTTCCAGACGTGATGAAATTTCTCTCATCGCTTCGGCCCAGCGCGATGTGGAGTCAGCCATCAAAGCGATGTCGTAACCCATATCACGGAAATACTCGGCGATTGTGATGCCCGTATAAACGGAAGCTTCACGCGCCGCCACAGGCATGTTTGACGTGTTGGCAATCAATACGGTACGCTCCATGAGCGGGCGTCCCGTTTGCGGGTCTTCGAGTTCGGGGAACTCGTTTAAAACTTCCGCCATTTCATTGCCGCGTTCACCGCATCCGATATAGACCACGATGTTTGCGTCTGACCATTTGGCCAACTGCTGCTGTGTAACGGTTTTACCGGAGCCGAACGGTCCCGGAATAGCGGCCGTTCCGCCTTTTGCGACCGGAAACAACGCGTCAAGAACACGCTGACCGGTAATCAAGGGGATTTTCGGAGCTAATTTTTTAGAAACGGGTCTTGGAACTCTGACCGGCCACTTGTGAGCCATTTTCAATTCCGTTCCGTCTTTCAATTTACAAACGACATCATCCACCGTATATTTACCGCTTTTAATGTCAGCGACTTCGCCGCCTTCCATATTCGGGGGCACCATGATACGGTGTTCGATGTTTTCGGATTCCTGAACGGTACCGATGATATCTCCGGGTTTGACGACGTCGCCTTTTTTGACGACGGCTTTAAATTCCCAGAATTTATCATGATCCAAACCGTCTGCGGACACTCCTCTTTTAATGAAGTTGCCCATTTCGTCTTTTAAGACGCCCAGAGGTCTTTGAATACCGTCATAAATACTTTCAAGCAAACCCGGTCCGAGTTCAACGGAGAGAGGAAGACCTGTATTTTCGACAGGTTCTCCGGGTTTAATACCGGAGGTTTCTTCGTAAACCTGGATGATGGATTTGTTTCCAACAATTTTGATGACTTCGCCCATGAGTCCTTCATGACCGACTTTAACCACATCGTACATCTTTGTGTCTAAGTCGACCACGGTAACCACAGGTCCCGCCACTCGATAAACTTTACCTTTTACTTCCAAAGATCAACACCTACCGCCTGTTTTATTTTATCCCTTAAATTCGTCGAGCCTTCGCCTGATCCGCCAAGCGCCACAACGGTTGGCTGAACAGAAGCATTTAACGCCGCTTTTAACGACTCCGGCAGTTTTGAAATATCATCATTGTGCATCACAAGAATGCCGACGTCTTTGTCTTCCAAAACGGCTCGAACAACGGGTTCAACGCCGGAGACATCGGTTTCATAAACTTTGCGGATACCGGCAAGCCGAAATCCCGTGACGAAATCGCTGTTACCGACAACTGATATTTCCATTAAAGAATCACCAACCGGTCTTTGATTATATCATTATCCATATCGACAGATTTCCCGCGAACGATAATCCTTAAATTGCGAACTTCATTTGATTTGTAAATAATGAATTCCAGAATCGGAATAATTGAAATCAAGAAACGACGAGAGTTTTCCGTGACTTTCGTTAAATTGTACCTCAAAAGACGCGCTTCAACATCCGTTAAAGAAACGGACTCCAAGTCCTTGTTTTCAAAAACGGGGCCGACGGCCTCCCAATAGGGCGTGAAACGAAGCGCTTCAACGAAATCGCCGTAGCATAAGTCTTTCAATGCGTTCGTGTCCAAAGACAATCCGTGCGGAATCATCAATGAAGAAATATCATCCACGGTACACTGAGTTTCAGGCGACGTTGCGTTTACCGCCGCTTCATATTTTTTAACGCGAAGAAGCAAACTCAGATTTTTAATATCGATTTCTCTTCGAACAAATTGGTCGAATTGTTTACGGTCTGCCGAACCCGGAAAACCGACGGCTTCAAAAAGATTCTCGTAATAGAATTTGTCCAATTCGTTTTCAATATCCGGAAGGTTTGTTCCGTCATATTTTTTCAGAATCGGCGCGTAGAGAGAATCGTTAAAGGCGGCAATTATTTCCTCAATGGGTTTTGGCACCAAACCGGATAAGAACGTGTATCTCAAAACACCGCCCGTGACCAAAGTTTGAAGAATTTGCTCATCGGGAATATTATGCTGTTTTCCTCGGAGTATGGTTTTAATATCCTCAATATCAAAAATGCGGAGATATTCCAAAACGAGTTCGTGAAGTTCTCCTTCCGTAATTCGAAGCACTTTTTGAAATGATACGGCCATGTTTCGATTTAATGCGTGTTCGATGAGATTTGAGCCGGAATATTCGCGAGATAACGCATCGATATCCGATTTGTATTCGGATTCCCCGATTTTGCGCGTAATCTCATCCAAACTCATGTTTAAGAATCTGGGATAAGCGTCGCGGGGGAAAAGTTTGATTCTCATTGCACGAACACGTGTCACAGCATACGGATAATTGGATGACCCTTTTCCGAATGTCGGAAGACGGGAGGGAACATATTTAGAAACGCGTTTGGGGAGTTTACCCTTAACACGTTCGGAACATTCCCTAACCTTTTGCGCATTCAGCATCAGTAATCACCCGTTAAGAATATCAGAGATGGATTTCAACGATTTGTCATATGAATTTTTAAGAATGAGATCATATGTAAAATCCAAGCGAATCGTTCCGTCTTCATTCTCAATGACGATACCGCCGATACAATCAATGTTTCCGCCGTATTCCAAAGAAGAGAGTTTTTTGACGAGTTTTTCGGATTCTTTATTTGAATAAATTCTGTGACCGTCTTTTTCATTCGCTTCAATGAGCGATTTGAGATAAGCTTCATTTTTGTCGGCCGGCAAACCTTTGACTTGTTCAAGGGCTTGATCATAAACTTGATCCAACAAGGCTTTGCGTCTGTTTAAAGCAATACGCTTCACCTCTAAATTGGCACTTGACAATACCTGTTGACGTTGTTGTTCGAGTTTTTCTTCGACCTCAGCCAGACGGGACCCCAGCGCTTCCTTAGAAGCCTGACGGGCTTCTCCGATAATCAAGTTCGAAACGGAGTCCGCTTCTTCATTGATACGTCGGACGTCTGCTTTGGCGCCTTCAGTAATATCATTTAGTACGATTTCCAGTCCCATGCTAACACCTTTAAAAAATCAAGGGCGAGAAAATAAATTCTCGCTCTCAGACTTTTAATTTAGATAAGAATCGCAACGACAAGACCGAAGATAACGATGGTTTCCGGAAGAACCGTCAAAACAAGTGCTTTACCGAAAATGGCTTCATTTTCGACCATGGCGCCGATAGCGGCTGTACCGATGACTTTTTCAGCCCATGCGGATGCAAAACCCGTACCGATGATTGCCATTGCTTTTGCTAATGCTTCAATTCCTTCTGTTGTTAATTCGACCATGATTTTATTCCTCCAAAATATACTTTTTTAAGTGACCAAACGGTTTGTAAGCTTTGCCCCCGCTGGCATAGAATTTGCCAAAGAATTCGACATACTGTAATCTGAGTGCGTGTAAGCCGGGAGCGATAATACTCAGAACAGAGTTTAATAAGTGTCCGGATATAAAGATCAAAATTGATGCAAACATCATGACACTAAAACCTTCCGACGGTGTCCAAATCATTCCACCGAAGGCGATGTCATTAACAGTTGATGCGATGTAGATAGAAGATAATCCGACCGCGATAATACGCGTGTAGGACAAAATGTTTCCGAGAAGACCCGGAAGCTCAATCGGTCCTTTGATACCTTCACCCTTGGCGAGCATAACCACACCGATGACTGCAATAACGGCCCCGATACCGACAAGAACATTGCCGAGACCGAGGAGATATGCCACTGCGGCTGCAATGACACCGATTTCAATGATGATCCAGCTGAGCTTTTCCAATACTGCGAGTTTAATGCCGTGTTGGTTTTTGATATTGAAAAAACCGATAATAAAACCGACATTAAGATGCAAGAATCCGAAGGCTGCTGTGCCGATCAAAAAAGTCATAATCATGTGTGACCTGTGCAACGGAAACATTAACGGCTCGTCGGCGACAATTCCGAAATCAAAAACAAGTGTTTCGAGTCCCGGAATGAGACCCGGCGTGTAAACGCCGTGAGATTCCAAACCCGCAAGCGGAAATCCCATAAATTCACCGTAAAGAATACCGAAGATCAGAGCAGAGATTTGACAATAAATAAGGACGTACATTAATGATTTTACACTGTCCGATTTCATGAATTTCATCACGAGGAAAGCGAGTGTCATCAAAATAAGCGCATAACCCATATCGCCGAGAATCATACCATAGACTAACGGGAAAGAAATGGCTAAAATGGATGACGGATCAATTTCGGTGTATTTCGGTCTTGAGTATAAGTCAACGACCGCTTCCATCGGACTTGTAATTTTCGGATTTTCGTACGCCACCGGAATCTTTGCAACTTCTTTGTCGTCATGCAAATCAACCTCGAGCGTCGTTAAATAAACACCGTTTTCGGTCTTTTTCAAAACCAAAGCGGTAAAGTCATCCAAATTACTTGTCGGGACCCATCCCTCGATGATAAAAGTGTGTTCGGACGTGGCAATTCTTAAAGGCAGTTCAGCTTTTTCACTCAAAATACTGAGGAATTCGTCACTCGCGAGAATGAAGTTTCCGTATTTTTCATTTAAAGCCGTCCGTTCTGCAATCAAAGATTCAATCTGTGCTTGTACTTCTGATTTTTCAGCTTCAAGCGCGGCGTAAATGTCGGAAGGGTATCCGGATTTATTCGGCGCTTTCATTTCTCTGTAGCCCATATCGGAAAGGGCGGATTGAATGCCCTTTTCAAAAGACTTCGCGACAAACAGCACGAAGAATTTAGAGCCGGAGTCTGTAAAAAGCTGGTAGGCGTCCGTAATTTCAAGAATGCGAGATTCGTTTAAAGATGACGCCGTTCCCGAAAACACGGCCAGTTTGTTATAGCCGCTGTAATATCCCAAATCGAGATCAAAGGCGAGGAAAGGAAGAATTTCTTTTTCCGCGGATTCGATTTCTTTGACGCGAACGTCTAGTTGAGATAATTTTTCAGAGTTTTGGTTGATTTCGTCATCGATTTGCGCCAATTGAACATCAAGTTCTTTGGAGATATCCGATTCCGTTAATTGAATCGTATTTTCCGTCGGTTTGATGTTTAAAGTGTTTGCAATTGAACGAACTTTAACAAGCTTTCTTGAGACTTCTTCACCGTATTTAATCGGCATGCCGATTTCAAAATCAGATTCGTTTCCCTCGACAAAGTCCTCTACGTGAAGCATGTCCGCTTCGTGCAAGGTATCGATTGTCGTTTCAAGATGTTTCTTGTGTCCGGCAATCAAAATTTTTGTCATTCGTTTCGGGTAACTCATACACTTATCTCCCTTTCAAATTCCTCAAGTAAAAAATCAACGGCTTTTGGAATATTTGATTGGGATTTCATAGCTACAGATTCAGCTTCGCGAACACCGGCGTCAACAATCTCTTTGCGTTTGGCGTCAATTTCAGCTTCGCCGGAGCGAAGGGCGTTTTGAGCGGTTTTCACCGCGTCTTCTTCGCCGTCTTCGACAATTTGACGAGCTTCCGTTCGCGCTTGCGCAATTTTTTGATTCTTGGCTTCGGTGGCCTCGCTTACCTCTTTTTTTGCATCTTCTTCTGCCTTTTTAATTTCAGATAAGATTTCATTATTAGCCATGCGAATACCGTCTCTATATTAGTTTTAACGAGTCCGTTTTAATGCGGATGCAAAAATCGGATTCGTCAGATAAAGGGTAGAATATCAATTCATTAACCCCATATATAAGCAAATTGGTTAAACCTATCAATTACGGCAATTTTAACAATCGCCGTCGGATTCGACCATGAACATTCATGACAGAACCGCGCACATTGAATCCTGCCGCAAACCCACGTTTTTGGAAAAATAACTCAAAATGCGAAACGAATAAAGAAGGTCTATATTAAATAAGTTTTGCCAAAAAAACAAAAAAGCAAACAATCGGCAAACAAATGAAAAAGAAAATAATAATGAAAATTGGTGACAAATGAAAAAATCAAATCGAAATAAGCGAAATCGGAAAGATAAAAAATAATACGTAAAACAAAAACAGACCGATATTAAAAACAAAAAAACAAACGCCGGACAATATTAAAAACAAAAAACAAACATCGACCAATATTAAAAATAAAAAACAAACACCGATTAATATTAAAAACAAACATCGACCAATATTAAAAACAAAAAAACAAACGCCGGACAATATTAAAAATAGAAACAGACATCGGGTTAAGATCTAAAAACAAAAAGATGACGCACGCGATAAAAAAACGCCGTGCCCGAGCAAGAAAAAAGACATCGGCTATAAAAAATTATAAAAAAACGATGAGAATTTTAGGACGTTGGATAAAAATTCAAGCAACCCTTAAAAAGAATACAAAAAAAGACAAACATTTTAAAAAAATAAGAAAAAGAAGCGGAATTATTACTTTTTCTTCGGCCCGACATAATAGGGCAATTGTTCTTCTTTTGGAATCGAATGAATGTATTTTTCGCGGAATTCGGGGTCGCGCATCAAACACACTTTGGATTGTTTTTTGTAAGCCGGGTGTTTGTTGATGGATTGCCAAATATCCGAAAGCGGCGCGTCACGAATGTTGCCGAATGACAGCGGCGTGTACGGACAAGGCAAAACATCCCCCGTCGAGCCGATGTGCATCCAGCGATTGCCGGCAAAACAGCCGAACATATCCGGTCCCATCAAATAAGGAAGCGCTGTCACGCGCGGGCCTTCGGGGACGGAATTTTTGTTTTTGTGAAAAGCTTCCAGCCGTTTGGCGTCCGCGCGCGTCAAAACTTCGTCTTCGTGATCTTTCCAATTGCCGACCGCGATGATTCCGGTCATCGACATTTCCTGCATATTCAAGTCAATCGCCATTTGATACAAATCATCGATGTTGTCGATGTTGTAAGGAGAAATCGTCAGATACAAATCCGTCATGATGCCGGCTTTGTTTGCCGCGCGGACCGCGTCGACCGCGTCTTCAAAAGCGCCTTTTCGCCCGCGGAATTTGTCATGAATTTCCGGGTCGGAACTGTCAAAGCTGACTTTAACGGAATAAAGGCCGGCTTCTTTGAGCGCTTTTGCGCGTTCGTCATTCAATCGAAACCCGGTTGTAAACATCGAAACCGTTGTTTTGGTTTTATCGATGTTGGAAACGATTTCAGGCAAGTCGTTTCGAACCATCGGTTCGCCGCCGTCGATGGTCACCAAATAAGAGCCCATGTCCAGCGACTGATTGATGACGCCGTTAATCTCTTCCACCGTCATTTCGTTGTTCGGCGCCATCATGTCCGCTGCGCCGCAATGGAGGCATTTGTTCGGGCAGCGCGGTGTGACGCCGACGGAAATTTGGTCCGGGATGCGTTTATTTAACAACGACGAGCCGATTTGCGCGTGAATCATTCGGTTAAAAACCGGACCCGGAATTTCGGGAATCCAAGTCGAAAAAATGATTTTATCATCCGTCACCGAAATCGGTTTTTCCTCTTGAAAAACGGCGTTGATTTTATTGAGCATCGGTTTTGCCGCAAGCGCAAGCGGCCCGGAAGCCCCCAAAACGACTTTTCCGTCAACGACGTCGGCATTGATTTTAACAACCTTATAATCATAAATTTGCATTGAGTTACCTCTTTTCTGAAAGATGGAGATAGATTGGCAATGCTGCATAAAAAATTATTGCAACATTTTACTAATTTTTAACACCCGTTTTATTTTTATTTTTATTTTTATTTTGTTTTTAGTTTATTTTTAGTTTAATTTTAGTTTATTTTTATTTTCATTTAATTTTATTTACATTTTGTTTTAATAAGTAGAAATCTCAAACACCGCCCCGTTCATTTTCGATTTTGAACAAGCGAAGCGCGCGAAAAATCAGAAATTTGTGGATTTAACCCAAAAATATTAAATAAAAAAACCGCTCCCCTTTTTTCATTTTTGAAAAGGAACATACATTTTTGATGTATGGAAGCGCTTTCCGTGAAACGCCACCGTTTGTCGTCTGTATCTGCTTTTTAAATTTGTGCTTCTACTTACATTTTAAGTTTGCATTTGCATCCGCATTTTAAGTTTGCATTTGCATCCGCATTTAAAGATACAGCCGTTCCTGTCGCGAACACGGCAAAGTTGCCTGTTTATATTTCCGTCAGCACCCACCGTTCAAAAAAATTAATAAAAAACACCACCCGTTTTTATTTAAAATCTCTAAAAACCAAACCGTATTCTCGCCGTTCAGCGCCGTGTTTTTATCAGAAGGCCGTCAATTAAAAAAGAAGAAAAAAAGAAAGAAAAAAAGAAAGAGAAATAAAAAATGAAAATAAAAAAGAAACAATCCGCATTAAGAAGAAGAATTGCGAACGCTGTCCATCAAGCCGTCAACGTAATCCACCAGCACGAAAAGTTTTTCTTTTGCCGGCGATTCGGAAACATCCGACAAGGCTTCTTTGGCGCGGTCGAGATATTCTTCAACCGCCGCGATTGTTTTTTGAGCGGCCGTCTCTGAATCCATGGAACGCATATGGATGGAAAACATGCTGTCGGAAAGAACGCCGGATTCTTTGTCTTTATAAATGCCGAAGTCTTCCAGCAAATCATCCACGATTTGATAGGCCATTCCGAATTCATGCCCGAAACGCCCGAATTTCTCAATCAATGCCTCGTTTTCGGGAACGGAAATGCGCGAGCCGATTTTCGCGCTGATTTCAAAAAGAGCGGCGGTTTTTCGATAAATGCATTCCATGTATTCTTCCATGGTCATTTCGCCGCGTTTGATTCCGGCGTCCAGCACTTCCCCTTCGGAAAGCAAAGCGCCCGAGTGCCCGAAATCCCATACGATTTGTTTTTCATAAATCGAAATCCACTCAATAGATTTGGCAATCAAAAAGTCGCCGCATAAAATCGCCGCGGCCGGACCGTACAAAGTATGAAGCGTTTGCTGGTTGCGGCGCATCAGCCCTTCGTCCAATATGTCATCATGAATCAGAGAAGCGGTATGAATGCCCTCAATAGCCAGACAAGCATTTGTCGCGTCCTTAAAATTTCCGCCGCACGCCTCGCAGGAAAGCATAATGACAAGCGGCCGCAATTTTTTCCCGCCCGCGTTAAAAACG